>ERZ827168.588-NODE-588-length-57698-cov-4.374998_pt1 | contig 57698 bp, 45 predicted proteins | sample MGYA00519868_ERZ827168 | MGnify/ENA primary metagenome ERZ827168 (study PRJEB31778, sample SAMEA3449271) | human gut metagenome | biome: human gut; feature: human-associated habitat; material: faeces | place: United Kingdom | collected 2010/2012 ... | reverse complement strand
TTGGTTGCGCTGCGCGCAATCCGCGCTGTTCTCACCCCTGCGGGGTAAAATGCTGTCGCATTTTATCCTTCCCGAAAGCCTTATTTTATAGCCTCGCTGCGCTTCGGATAAAATAAACTTTCGTTTTCATTGCGCCAAATCGGGGAAGCTGGGGTTTTTCGGAATGAACTCAGGAAGCGTGTACGAACCTCTCATGTGGGAGGTTCGTTTTCTGTTTGGGGGATTGAGTAGAGGGGATAGAAGTATTGGCAAAGCCAATCTTCGTAAGGGCGCAGCCCTTCAATGGAAGCGGCACTGCCGTCCCCTTCAATGGCTGGCACGCCCCGTGCCTGGGTGGCATGCCTCATACCCGCACCTTGCGTTCGCACTGGCGCTTCGGTAAAATATGCCGGCTGACCCGCGGCGAAAATCCCGCCGCGGGCATGCGGAGGAGTCGGAAAATTCCGTTGGGCGCAGTGGCTTTGGGCACCTTGCGCCGACGCGCCAAACGGGGCGTTTTTGCGCGATGCAGGGCGTAAATTTTTTTAAACCGGCCGCAGTGGGGCGACTCTCTTCTTTGGAAGAATTTTCCGGTTGGGAATTAAGTTTTTCGGCATCCTTTTCGGGCGGGCGCTCCGCGCCGCGTCCCACCCTAATTTTTAGAGGTTTTTGTCTCCCGCTTCGGGGCGGCGGGCGCTTCCGGATTTACTATGTGGAAAGAAATCGCGCCGTCGCGCTGGACTTCGATGAGGATTTTGGAACCGCTTTCGGAGAGTTCCGAGTAGATTTTTTCGAGCTCATCCGCCGTCGTTATTTTCTTTCTGTCCACCGATAGTATTATGTCGCCCTCCTCGATTTTTGCGAGGTCGAACGGGAATCCGCGGCGTATGCCTATGACCATCAGGTTGGAGTCGCACTTGATTTTTGCCTCGCGCTTGAATACGGTGGTGATCTCCTGCATTCCGGCTCCCCATTTTTCGAGCGAGAATTCCCTGCCGACGCGGCTTTCGAGCCTTTCGCACACGGGGTATTTTTCGAGAATCTTTCCGCCCCTCAGTATTTCGAGCGCGATTTTTTCGCCTATGGGCGAGGACGCTATGCGGTTCATTATCGCGGGGAGCTGTTCGGGGAACCTGCCGTCCACGCTCTCCGAATTTATCCTCAAAATTATGTCGCCCGGGAGCACTCCTGCGTCCGCCGCCGGAGAGCCGGCGTCCACGTTTTGCACGAGAACCCCCCTGTTGGTAGCCACGTCGAAAAATTGCTCCATGTCTTGGAGCGGCGCGGGCGTTATGCCGATGTATCCGCGCGAGACCGTCGAGTTTTTCGAGAGCGCGTCGAGCACGCCGCGGGCGACGTTGGAGGGCACCGCGAACCCGAGGTTGTTGGAGTTCGCGCAGGCGCGCGTGTTGATGCCGACCACCTTGCCGTCTGGCAGGGCGAGCGGCCCGCCGCTGTTGCCGGGGTTTATGGCGGCGTCGGTTTGCAGCCAGGTGTTGAAGTTGCCGGTCTCGTAGCCGCTGTTGAGTATCGTCCCCTCAAAATATCTGCTGGCGTTTGAAATTATCCCGCGCGTGACGGTTCTTGCGAAGCCGTGCGGCGTTCCGACGGCGTACACTACTTCCCCCGACTTCAAGTCGGCCGAGTTCCCGAATTCAGCGTGCGAAAATTCGAGCCCGCGCCGCCGCACGTCCTCCATGTCGAGGCGTATCAGCGCCAGATCCGTCCAGTGGTCCCAGCCTATGAAATCCGCCTTTACGCGTTCGAGGTTCGCGAGGGTGACGACGATTTTCGTCGCGTAGCAGTTTACGACGTGCGCGTTCGTTAGAACGGTTCCGTCGGCGTCCATTATTACGCCCGAGCCGATGCTGCGCGCCGTGAGGCTTCCGCCGTCCTTTTGGGATTTCTCCCAAACGTCTATTTTGACGACGCTTTGGAGGAGGTTTTCGAAGCCCGCGCTCTCGGGGCGCCCGCGCCCGTCGAACGACGAGCAGGCGCACAGCAACGCGCATGCGATTGCCGCGAAAATTGCGGAAAGCCTCATCGCGCTACGGCCTCCGCCCCGTCTCCACCGTCACCCGTATGGCGATTCCTCCGCGGGAGTTGAAATTTCCCTCGACCCTGCACCACACGGGGTCGAGCGCCTTCGCGAGGTCGTCGAGGATTATGTTCGTCAGGTGCTCGTGGAAGCAGCCCTCGTTTCTGAACGACCACAGGTAGAGTTTTAGCGACTTGCTCTCCACGATTTTTTCGCGCGGGACGTAGGAGATTTTTATTGTGGCGAAGTCCGGCTGGCCCGTTGCGGGGCAGAGGCAGGTGAACTCCGAGGTCTCGAGCTCAACGAGGTAGTTTCTGCCCGGGTTTTTGTTGGGGAAAACCTCCAGTTTGCGCGAGGGCTTCGCCTTTTTCCCGCCGAGCGCGGCGCCCAGCAGCGTCAGCCCCTCCAAATCTTTCTTTTGCGTCTTTTTCATTGCGTGCGTCAGAATTCTATCATCACTTTGCCGAGGCGAGAATTTTCCGTGGCGCGCTTCATCGCGGCCTCTATGTCCGCCATTTCGTAGCGCGAGTCCACCGGCGCTTTCAGCGCGCCCGCGGCTATCAGCTCAAACACCTGCGAAAACAGGGCTTCGGACTCCGCGCGCGGGTGCGTGCGCTGCCATTTGTCCCACCAGAACCCGCGCAGGCGCAGGTCGTTGAAAATAAGAAAGCGCGTCGGGAAGCGCACGGGCTCGCCCGTCATGCCGCCGATTGTGACGACGGTGGCGGAGTTGCCCATCGCCTTTATCATGTTTGAGACGCTGGCGCCGCCTATCTGGTTCAGCCCGAGTTTGAGGCAGTTGCCGGTCGCCTCCTTTACCGCCTTGGCGTCGAATTCGGCCTCGTCCACTACTATGTCGGCGCCGTATCCTTCGAGCATGGCGCGCTTTTTTTCGGCGTTGCGCAGCATGTTTACGGTTTTTATCCCGCGCGCGGCGCATATTTGAATCATGAAAATCCCCAGCGCGCTGCCCGCTCCGTTTTGTATCAGCCAGTCGCCGGCTTTCATCTTTTCGAATCCGTCGAGCACGCAGAGGGCGGTCGGGGGATTTATGAAAGCCATCGCCGCGGCGTCGGGGTCGAGCCCGTCGGGTATTTCGAGCAGGTCGGAGGCCTTTGCGATCTGGTATTGCGTCCACGCCCCGGGCTCGGGGGGAAGGCGCACGAGGGCGCCCGCGCGCGGGCCTTCAGTGTCGGGGCCGAGGGCGACTACTTCGCCTATGCCCTCGCGGCCGGCTATTGCGGGCAGGGGCCTGAGCCTGCCGTACGAACCGCCTATCATGCCGAGGTCGGAGGGGTTGACGACGGCTCTCACGAGCTTGACGACGGCTTCGCCCCTTTTGGGGTCGGGAACTTCCACTGTTTCGGGGTGCACCACTTCGGCGGGATTGCCGTAGGTCTTGTGTACTGCTGCTATGCTTTTCATTTTTGTTTATATTAGAGTTGCGCGCGCCTTAAAAGTCAACGAACAATCCGTTTGACACCTCTTTTGGCAAATCGTTTTGCCCTCCGCAAAAAAACTTGCGCGCCCGCGCGTTTTGCCGATAAGTTTTCGGATATGGAAAACCCTTTTTTGGCGGCGGAACTCCCGCCCGACTGGACGAAAATGAAACCCGAATTCGCGGCGGAGGCCGTGGATTCGGCCATTGAAAAATCGCGCGCCAACATCGCGGCGATAAAGGCGCTCCCAACGGGAGGGCTCGATTACGAAAATTGCGTTTTGGCGTTCGATTCGGCGACCGAGCCGCTCGATACCGTATATTCCCGCCTCGGGCACCTCGTTTCCGTGGCGGATTCCGACGCCCTGCGCGCGGCGTACGGCGCGCTCGTCGGAAAAATCGCCGATTTTTATTCCTCCGTGCGCCTCGACGACGGGCTCTACGCAAAGCTTGCGGAATACGCGGCTTCCCCCGAAGGCAAATCCCTCGAAGGCGCGCGCGCGCGGATGCTCTCGGAGACTTTGCTCGACTTCGAGCTCGGCGGCGCGAAGCTTCCGGCGGAGGGGAAGCGCAGGATCCGCGAAATCGACGGGCTGCTCGCGCAGAAGGCGCAGAAATTTTCCGAAAATGTGCTCGACGACACCAAGCGCTTCACTCTCCACATCGGCGACCCGTCCAGGCTCGAAGGGCTCCCGCCTGCGGCCGTGGCGGTCGCCGCGCAAAAGGCGGCCGCGCGGGGGGAATCCGGCTGGGATTTCACGCTCGAACAGCCCTCCTACGTCCCGTTCATGTCCTACGCCGCCGACGATTCCCTGCGCGAAAAGCTCTGGCGAGCCTCGGCGCGTCTGGCGTCCGACGGCGAATATTCCAACTGGGGGCTCATGGAGGAAATTTTGAGGCTGCGCGCGGAAAAGGCGCGGATTCTCGGGCGCGCGGATTTTGCGGATCTCGTCCTCGAGCGGCGCATGGCGCGCAGCGGGGCGAAGGCGCTCGCGTTCGTTGAGGACCTGCGCGGGAAGTTCTCCGCGGCGTTCGAGTCCGAATGGCGCGAGCTGCTCGACTTCTCGCGCTCCGGGGGCCTGCTCGACGGCGGCAAGATGCCCCCGTGGCGCGCGGCGTACGCCTCCGAAAAGCTGCGGGCGAAAAAATATGGGTTCGACCCCGAATCGCTGCGCCCGTATTTCCCGATGGAGGCCGTAATGCGCGGAATGTTTGAAATCTGCCGCAGACTCTACGGAATAGAAGTTTCGCGCGCGGAAATGCCGGCGCCCGCGTGGGATTCTGCCGTCGAGCTATTCGAGGCCCGCGCTCCGTCGGGCGGCGTCATGGGGCTGTTTTACGCCGACTTCCGCCCGCGCAAAAACAAGCGCGCGGGGGCGTGGATGAATCTGCTCGAACCCGCCAAGCGCGGCCGCCCCGCGCTCGGCGTCATAGCTGGCAACCTCTCAGAGCCCGCCGGCGGCAAGCCCGCGCTCCTTTCGCACTCCGACGTCGAGACTCTATTCCACGAGTTCGGGCACCTGATACACTTCTTCATGATGGATTCCCCCGAGCTCTCGCTGCGCAACGTCGCGTGGGATTTTGTGGAGTTGCCGTCGCAGATTATGGAAAACTGGTGCCGCTCGCGCGAGGGGCTCGACGTCTTTGCGCGCCATTATGAGACGGGCGAAAAAATTCCGGAGGAGCTGTTTGAAAAATTCGAGAAGTCGCGGAAGTTCATGGGCGCGAACGCCGCCATGCGCCAGCTCTCCTTCGCGCAGATCGACCTGCTGCTGCACGTCAGGCCGGAGGAGTTTATCGCCGCGGGAATCGAAAATGCGGCGCGGCGGGAGCTCGCGGGGTTCGTCCACGAATATTCCGAGGCGGTTCCGACAATTCTGCCGCGCTTCACGCACCTGTTCGGCGACGCGGTCGGCTACGCGGCGGGCTACTATTCATACAAATGGGCGGAAGTCTTGGAGGCCGACGCGTTCTCGCGGTTCGAGCGCGAGGGGATTTTCAATCCGGAAGTCGGCGCGGAGTTCGCCGAAAAGGTTTTGAGGGTTGGCAATTCGGTCGATCCCGCCGACGCTTTCAGGAATTTCATGGGGCGCGACCCTGACGCTTCCGCGCTCGTGGCGCGCTCGATAGACTCTGCGGCGCGAGGGGCGGCCGAAGGCTGAAATCTTTGCGGCATTTATTTTCCGTATTTTCTTGAACGACCGCTTTGGAAAAATATAACTTCAACGCAATGAAAACGCGCAATATTCTGATAGCTATATCCGCTTTTGCCGCGGCCCTCGCATGCTCCGGCGCGCAGAAGACGGAAGATCTCTTCAACGGAAAAAATCTCGACGGGTGGAAGTTCTTCGTCGAAAACGGCGCCGCCAAGCCGGAAGATGTGTTTTCCGTCAAAAACGGCATGATCCACATAAAGGGCGTTCCGTTCGGCTTCATGTACACCGAGAACAAATATTCGAATTTCCGCCTGCATGTCGAGTGGAAGTATCCGATAGGCGGCAGCAACAGCGGAATATTCCTCTTCCTGCAAGAGCCTACAAAAGAGCTGTGGCCGAACGCCGTGGAGTGCCAGCTGTGCTCCGGCAAGGCGGGCGACTTCGTGCTGCTCGGGGGGTCGGACGTCGCTGAATACAAGGCTCCCGAGGGAAAGCCGCGCCCGAAATTTCCCGTCGTCGAGAGGTTTGAAAAAAACCGCGAAAATCCCGTGGGCGAGTGGAACAGCGCGGACATCGTGTGCAGGGGCGGAAACATAGAAGTCTACATAAACGGGACGCTCCAAAATGTCGGAACAAAGTCGGCGCATTCGAGCGGCTACATCGGCTTGCAAAGCGAGGGCGGGGACATTCTCTTCCGCAACGTGCGCCTGACCCCGATGGACTGACGCCCCGACATCCGGATTTTGCTGCCGCCCGCATTCGGGCGGTTTTTTTTTGTCGCCAAGCGCGCCAAAACCCGCGACAATATGCCAATGCGAAATATCATACGGTTTGCAAAATTTGCCGCGCTCGCCGCAGTCTGCCCGGCCGCGCTCGCGCTCGAAGACTACAAGAAGCCGGTCGCGGAGGACGCCGATTTTTTCCCGCCGTTCGACTCCATAAAGCCTCCGCTGCTCATGCCGCGGGACGCGAAGCTGGAGTTTTCCAAAGAGGGGCACTTTCTCGTGGACGGCGAGCCGCGCTATATGGAGGGCACGATTTTCTACGAGGGCGACTCGATGTCTTTCGGGGTTCCGACGTACGGGTATCCGCCGTCCCTCAAATGGCTCTACGAGACTACCCAAAACTACGAGGATTTGCAGAGGCTCGGCTTCGACACGGTCGGCACGGGTCTTCCGAACGACTGGATGCGGAAATACCGCAAGAGGTTTATCCACCTGCGCGCAAACGATGAAATGTTTTTGCGCTACGCCAAAAGCGGCCTGCCGCTTTACGTGGACTTTACCGCGGCGGAATGGAGCCACGGGGGGTTGAAATACGCCGAGGGAATGCCGCCGGCGAAGGAGGCGTTTACCGTCCCCGGGAGGTCGTACCACTGGATGCCCTATTCGGCGAATGCCCCCGAGGGACGCCAGCTGTGGCGCGAAATGTGGGAGGGCGGAGCCGAGTTCCTGAAAAAGCGCGGCATAAAGCCGTTCATGTACGAGCTCTTCAACGAGCCCGACTACGACGACCTGAGCGAATATAACAAAAAGCTTTTCGCCAAAAAGATGAAGTCGAAATACGGCGGCAAAATATCGCGCCTGAACGCCGAATGGGGGGCGTCGTATTCAAATTTCGACGAAATATCCGGATTCAAAAATTACGACGAAAACGCGGGGCTTTTCGTGGAATGGGTGAAGTTCATGGAGGATTCTTTCGCCGGCCTTTGCAAATTCGGGGCGAAAGTCATTCGCGACGCCGACGGGCGCCCCGACGCGGGCGTGTGCTTCCAGCCGATTTTTCTGGACGGCAACAACGTCAATATCTACAAGGCCGACAGATATCTCGACGCGGTGTGCTCCTCCACGGGCGGCGGGGATTTCTTCCAGGCGCGCTTTATGAGGGCGATAGCCGACGGCAAGCCGATTTTCGACGGCGAGACCTACATGGGGCACACCCGCGAATCATTCCGCAACAAGATTCTCGAACAGTACATGCGCGGCTACAACGCCTCCTACCTCTTCAAATGGAGCAGGCGCCCCAACGACCCAGCGTGGAAGCTCGAAAACGGCGGCGTTAGGCTCGCGGAAAAATTCCCTTACATGGTGCTGAATCCGTACGCGGTACATCCGCGCGCGTTCCTCGGGCTGATGGACGCAAAGAGGGCGATATTCTCCGTAAACGGCCTCTTCACGCCGCGCGACAGGGGGGTGAAAAGCGATGTCGCGGTGCTCTATTCTTACCCCACCAACAGATTGCAGCGGTATCCGAAGGCGCCGCCATTGCAGACCGACATGGAAAAGAAGGTCGCCGCCGCGCTCGAATACTCGCAGGTGCAGTACGACATAGTTTTGGAGGAGCAGCTCAAAAGCGGCAGGCAAAACCGCTACAAGGCTCTCGTTTGCGCGGGGGCGGCGTCGTACAAGGCGACTCCGCGCAAGCTGCTCGAATACGCAGAGGGCGGCGGGACGCTCGTGCTGTTCTTCGACGCGCTCACGCTCGACGAGTACGGGAAGCCGCTCGGGGAAACTATTGCCGGCATAGGCTTCGGAGCGGACAGGAGCGCGGTTTCGGGAGAGCTGAAAATAGGAGGGGAGTCGATGAAGGCGTTCCACTTCAAGTCGGTGAAAATGCCGGAGGGCTGGACTCCCATAGGCGAAATCGGCGGTGAGCCCGCGGTCTGGGAAAAGCCCGCGGGGAAGGGGAAAATGGTGTTTGTGAACGCGAAAGTTTCGGGGGCCGATTTGCGCAGGCTCGCGTTCGAGATTTTGAGGCGCTCGGGCGCGGAAAAATTGTGCGGGGTTGAAAATGCGATAACGGGCGCGCCGTGCGGCGCGGTCGAGATGGCGAAGGCGCGCGCCGGAGGGAAAGTCGGGTATTTTCTCTTCAACCGCTCGCTCGACGCGGAAGCCGTCGCGCTTGCGCCGAAGGAGGATCTCGTTTTCGCGGAAATCCTATCTGGCAAAATAATCGAAAGGGACGCGGAAGGCAGAATCATTCTGCCGCTCAAATCGGGAGAGCCGGCGGTTCTCGTCGGCGCGCCGGAGGGCGAGGCCGCGCGGGTATTCGGAGGTTTCAAAAGGGTTTCCGGCTCCGGCGCCGCGCGCGCGGCGGCCGAGTGGGACAGAAAGCTGCGCGAAGAAAAGATGGACTCCGCAAAGGCTTTTGACGTTCCCGCCGCAAACCTGCGGACGATTCCCATGCGGGAGTTCGCAAATCTCGACTGCTCCGCCGACATTCCCCTGGGCGGCTCTTTCGGCAAGCTGAAATCGCTGCCGTGGGGCGTCGAAAACTGCAACGGGATTCCGTTCGACTTCATCAGGCCCGACCATAATAAAAATTTGACGGCGATAGGTCTCGGCGACTTCGGCGGCAAGGGGAAATTTTCCGAAGTCCGCGGCGTAAAGATAGACTCCAAAGCTTCCGCGCTATACTTTTTGCACGCGGCCGCCGGAGACGCCGAGGGCGAAATCGCAAGGTACGCCGTCAATTATTCCGACGGTACAAAAGCCGAGATTCCGATAGTGATGAACCGCAATGTCGGCGCGTGGGACGCCGTTTTGAATCCGGACAAAAATGCCGAGACGGTCGCGGGATTCATAAACCCCGACAACCGCGGCCTCTATGTCTGGAAGTGGGAAAATCCGTTCCCCCACAAGCTCATTAAGTCCGTCGACGCCGTTTTGACCCGCCCGTCCGCGGCGTATTTCGCGGCGGGGATAACCGCGGAATCCCCGTCCGGAGATTCGGATTGCGACGCGGTAAAGCTCGCCGGAGAGGGAGCCTCGGCGCGCTTCATAAACTGCGAATCCGGCAAATTCGAGAACGGAGTTGCCGAGATGTCCGCGGCCAAAATGAAAAACTATGCGCGGGTGATCGTGGATTTCGGAAAAAAGTTTTCGCTTCCGGAGAGCGCCGCGGAGGGGAGCCTGTCTTTCGACATCGACGTCGGCGCCGGCAATTCCGCGCCGGAGCTCTACGCCGCGCTCGACAGGACGGTCGACAATATCAGCCGCTCCACGAGGGGAATGCTCGAAGATCTCGGCGATGGCAGATACCGAGCGCGGATTCCGCTGTCCGCCCTTCTGAAAGGAGAGCGCGATTCCTTCGGGCGCGCCATCGTCCAGATAAACGGCGCCCCGAAGGGGTTTGAAAAAATAAAAATCGGCAACTTCGAGCTCGTCGCGTACCGCTCGGCAAATCCGTTCCGGAACGACGCTTTCGAGACTTCCCAGTGGGGCGGAATCAAAATGTCCAAGGGGCGCGGATACGTCTCTTTCGGGCTCGACAACGACAGCAAAAAGTGGTGCGTCGGAACCCTGAAATTCCTTAGGCCTGTTCCCGTTCCGGAGGGTTTCGGAAAGAAGAGCCTGGTTTTTGAAATCAATGCGGGGCCCGACGTGTTGGGCAACAGAAATATCGGCTCGCAGAACTTCCAGATGAACTTTTCCTATCTGGACGCGAACGGGAAAAAGGCATCTACGGAAAATATAGTCGTCTCGAAAGGCGGATTTATTTCGGGGGGCGCGGTGGACGGAATCCCCGCGACTTGGCAGAAGGTGTCGATACCGGTTGCGCGGATTATGCCGAAAGGCGCGGACGGCGTTTCGGCGATAACCTCAATCGCGCTTCAATACATGCTGCTGCCCGCCGACAGGGCGGGGGTGCAGATAAGAAACATAAGGTTTGAGTAGCCGTCCGCAGGGCGCGTAAAAAAAACAAACCCTCGGGCGCGCGCCGGAGGGTTTGTCTTTTTTTCAAAAACTTTTCAGATTCCCGAGGCGATTTTTCCGGCGGATTCGGCGGCGGCCTTCGCCTTTTCGACGACATCTTCCGTCTTTTTTGCGGCGGCTTCCGCGAGCTTCTCAAACTGCGCCTTGAATATGGCGCGGCGCGATTCAAGTATTTTGTTAGAGGTCTCCGCCGTCTGTATGCGCGACTGCATCGCCTGCGCGCGGGAGAATAGCGATATGGCGTCCATCGAAAGGCTTTGCGCGGCGTTTATATCGGCGTCTATCGCCGCGTTTTGCAGCTGCGCTTCGTTGGCGGCGGCGCGCAGGAACTCCGCAGCTTCGCGGATTTCAAACGCGGCGTTCGAGATTTTCGAAAATTCGCCGAGAAATTCCGCGCGCAGGTTTTGCGGCTTTTGGGCGGGCGCCGGGGAATTTCGCATTGCGGAGGGGGCGCCGTAAAGGGCGGTGGAGGTTCTTGCAGACTCCCTCTTTGATTTCATCGCGAACCGGTCGTCTGCCGCGTCTGCGGCTGCGAATCCGGCGTCGTAGACTCCCCGCTCCCATTTGCCGGCGGAGATTTTCGGCAGGGCGGAGAAAATCGAAACGCGGGAAAATTCGGCGTCCGCGAATTTTCCGGAGGCCGGAATTTTGTTGAGGACGAGGTCGGCGAGCTTCCCGTAGGACTTCATGAGGACGGCGCGCGCGCCATTTGCGTCTTCGGCGCATCTGGCGAGCTCCTTGCCCGCCCGTGCGTACTGTTCGGCGAGCTCTTCGAGGGGCGCCTTTATGTTTCCGATTTTCTCAGAGTTTTCCGCATTGAGCGATTCGAGGCGCGCCGCGTAATCCTCCGCGAGGCCCACGGCGGGCGCCACGCCCTCCATCTTGGGGGTAGCCACGGAGATGTTTACGAGGGTTGACGAAAGAAATTCCTCCGCGGATTTCAGCGACGCCGCGGCGGATTGGAAGTCGGCCTGGACGGATTCAAATTCGCGCTTGTCCTGGTACATATTCCCGGGGTTTTGCGCCACTTTCGGCCGCAACGCCTCTATCGCGGCTTCAATGCTTTTTATTTTTGCGCGCGCCATCGGCAGGATTTTTTCGACGTCTTCGAGCGTCGATTTCGCGCTCTTAAACCCTTCCACGTCGGCGGCGAAGCCCGTTTTGAACGCCGCTATCCGCCTTTTTAGGGATTGGGCGGAATTTTCGAGCTCCGCGAAGTCGCTGGCGAGCGACCGGAATTCCCCCTCCTTTTGGGAGAGCGAGGCGCTTTCGGCGCTGAAAATAGAGTCCGCGGAGCGGATCAGGTTTTGGGCGTCGGAAAACGAGGCGAACGCGGCCTTCATTTCGGCGCGTGCGGCCTCGATTTCCCCCGCCGCGTTTTCGGGTTCGGCGAATGCGGCAGCGCATGCCGCGAACAACGGTATAAGTGCGTTTTGTATTTTCATGGCTTTTGTATGTTAGACGCCGCGAAAGGCGATTTGTTTTGCGGCATTGCGAAATTTTACATCATCGACATCGGATCCACGTCGAGCGCGTCCTCTACATCCTCGTCCATCGGAAATTCCCTTCGCAGCTTTGCGATTTCCGCCACCGCCGCGCGCACGTTTTGCGTGAAGTACCAGATGTGCCACCTGTAAAAGTCTTCGGATTTTTCGAGCGGGGCGGGGGACGGCCCGCGTATCGAGCAGAATCCGCCGATTTTCGCCTCGGCGGCCTCCGCCCATTTTTCGGCGTAAAATTCGAGCTTTTCCTCGCTGCGAGAGCGGAATATGTGGCGTATCAGGCGCGTCGAGGGCGGATAGCCGTATTCGGCGCGGTTTTCGAGCTCCTCCTCTAAAAACGACTCCATGTCGTCGCGCTTGGCGTACTGTATGGGCGCGGCCTCCGGCGTCATCGTCTGGACTATCACTTCCCCGCGCGCCTCGCCCCTCCCCGCGCGGCCCGCCACCTGCACTATGAGCTGGTAGGTCTTTTCGGCGGCGCGGAAATCCGGCATGTGCAGGCTTATGTCGGCGTCGATTATCCCCACGAGCGTGACCCGCGGGAAGTCGAGCCCCTTGGCTATCATCTGCGTGCCGACGAGTATGTCGAGCTTCCCGCGCCGGAAGTCGCCGAGGATTCTGCGGTAGTTGTCGCGCCTCTTCATGGCGTCCCTGTCCATGCGCCCGATTCTCGCGGCGGGGAACATCGCGGATATGGCCTCCTCGATTTTCTGGGTTCCCGCCCCGCGCCACTTGGCCTTGGGCGAGCCGCATTTCCCGCACGCGCGCGGGGCTTTCGCGGTGTAGCCGCACAGGTGGCACTTCACGATGTCCTCCCTCTTGTGCCACGTCATGCTGACCGAACAGTGCGGGCATTCCTCGACCGCCCCGCAGTCGGGGCATTCGAATATTTTGGAGTATCCCCTGCGGTTGAGGAAGAGAATCGCCTGCTCCCCGTCGTCGAGCCTCCGCGCGAGCTTTTCCGCCAGAATGTTGGAGATTGCCGACCCGGGCTTTTCGCGCTTCATGTCCACGATGAAGACGGAGGGCATGGAAGACCCGTCTATGCGGCTGGAAATTCTGGATAGGGCGTATTTGCCGGTTTTCGCGTTGTTGAGCGTTTCGAGCGCGGGGGTGGCGGAGCCGAGCACGCAGGCGCATCCGGCGATTTTTGCGCGGTAGACGGCGGCGTCCCTGCCGTTGTAGCGCGGCGCCTTGTCCTGCTTGTACGCGGTGTCGTGCTCTTCGTCCACTATTATGAGCCGCAGGTTTTTGAGGGGGGCGAACACGCAGCTACGCGCGCCTACGACGACTTTCGCCTCTCCGCGCGCGAGCGCCCTCCACGCGTCGAGCCGCTGACCGTCCGACAGCCCGCTGTGCCAAACAACCAGCCCGCAGTCGCCGAGCCTGCTTTTGAGCCTTCCGACCGTCTGGGGGGTCAGCGCGATTTCCGGAACGAGGAATATGCACGTTCCGCCGCCGTCGAGGGCTTTTTTCATGGCGCGCATGTAGACTTCCGTCTTCCCCGAGCCCGTCACGCCGTAGAGCAGTCGCGTTTTGAAGGCGCGCGCGGCGATGTCGGATGAGATTTCCCCGAAGGCCTTTTGCTGCTGGGCGTTGAGCTCCGGAGGCTCGGATGGGACGGCTTCCGCCGACGATAAATCGTCGTCGAACGCCCCGCGCCGGATTTCCCTCGTGCTCTGGACGAGCAGCCCTTTTTTGACGAGCGCGTCTATTGCCGCGCTCGTCGTCTGCGCGAGCCTTATCAGCGCGGATTTCAATATGGCGTCGGGGTATCCGCCCATAAATTCGAGCAGTTTGCGCTGCTGCGGGGCACGGGGCAGGAGGGCGTCTATTTCCTCGGGCGATACGGGGCGCGCGAGGGATATTTCCGCGGCCTCCCTCGCGCCTTTGCCGGCGCGGACGACGGCGGGAATCATGGTCTCGAAAATCTGCCGCATGCCGCAGCCGTAGTATTCGCCCATCCACTTTGCGAGTTTCATCAGCTCCGGCGTCAGGACGGGCTCGGGCTGGACGAAGGAACGCAGGGGTCGCAGCTTGAAGGAAAGCTGCCCTACTTCCGCCGCGGGGCGTATGTCCGTCACGATTCCGCAGGCGCTTCCGCCCCGCAGCGGCACGCTTACGAGCGATCCGACCGCGAGGGATTCGAGGCTTTCGGGGACGGAGTATGTTAATGGGCGCTCGATTCCGCTGAACAGCAGGATTGTCGCCGCGCGTTTTTCGGCGGCCATTTTGCTATTGCGCGCTTTCGGCGGCGGCCGCCGCATTCAGTTCGGCGATTTTGCGGAATATGTCCGCATAGGCGCGCAGAACGCCCGCGCGCGCGGATAGCCTTATCTTTACGGAATTTCTTTCGATGAACGCGAACGCCTCGGAATCGTCGACTTTCCCGTCGAAATCTACCCCGAACTGCGAGAAAATCACCTTCATTATCCGTGAATTGTTTATGAGCGCGGCGAAGTCCGCGCCGGAAGCGGCGTATTTTTTCAGCGGGTAGTCCGACGGGGGATTTTTTATTTTTTCGACGGCGGCTTTGACGGCTTCAAGGGAAGTGGCGGACACGAGGTATCCGCCCTCCTTTGCCATAAACATTTTGGGCGCGCCGGCGGCGGGGGCGGAGGCCTCGCAGATTTCCATTCCGTCGATTTCCCTTATTTGCGCCTTGAATGGCGGGAGTTCCGCAGGCGTCCCCCCAAGATTTTTCGCGAGTTCCGCGTTCGCCCTTTCTGATGTTTCGGCGATTTCTTTCAGCGACATGGCGGACGCGGCGACCGACACGCTTTCAAACTGCGCCGGCGGCTTGAAGTCGAGCGCCGAGGCGGAAGTTGACGAGGATTCAATCGCGGCAAAGACGGCGTTCCGGGTTTCGGGCGAGAGCCCGAGAGAGTCCATCAGCGGCTGCATGAGCTTTTTGTAGGGGCCGGCGGCGGCTTTGCCGTTCGCGGAGGAGACTGCGGAGAACATGAAGCCCTGCGGTATGAACGCCGCCTCCGCCGCGCGCTTTTTGAGAGGCAGGGCGTTTATCAGGTTTGCGAGGTCGGAGTTTTCACGCGCGTAGAGGTCGGTTTTTACGCGGATGGAATTCCCGTCGTAGTCGAGCGCGATTTTTGCGAGCTCCACGCCGCCGGCGGCTGTTTTGAACCACTCGAACATTCTCTTTTCGTTTGGATTTCCCGGCGCGGGAAGCGAGGCTAAAAATTCGGAGTCCCTGACGCGCAGTGACAGCATTGAGCCGTCTTTTTCTGAGGCGGCGGCTATGGTTTCGTCGGCGTATTTTGACACGTCGGCGGACGGATCGCCCTTGATCTGGACCACCAGCCATCCGCCTTTTTCAAAACGGCGCATATTGGTCTGCTGCGCAAACTTGAAGAGAACCGAATCCCCCGACGCCTTTACCGCGGCGAACGCCAGCGGATCCGCGGGGCTGCCGAACGCGGCAATCCCGAAATTTTCCCGCGCGACGCCATCGAAATTCGGGTAGCCGAGCGGCGAGAGCGACAGGGCGAGGGCCATCTCCGCCTGCGGGTCGGGGTAGATTTTCCTCATGAGATCGGTTGCCTTTGCGAAAAATTCCTTCGGGTTTTGCGCCGATGCCGAAACCCAGGGCTTTTCGGCGGCGAGGGAGGCGCAGCATGCGGCGGCGAATGCGATTATGGCGGCAAATTTTTTCATTCTGCGGATAAGTTTTCTGTCTTACGATTTAACGCGAACCCGCGCGGCATTTCAAGCGCGTATTTCAGGCGGCTTTCGGGTGGCGGCCCGCGGCGGGCGCGGGAGCATGGCAGGCGGGAAGGCCGCCCGTCAGTCCTTTTTGGGGTCGGCGGCGTCGCGGAGGATGTCGCCGAGAATGTTGAAGCACAGCACCGTCGCGAATATGGCCGCCCCCGGGGTGAGCATCCACCAGAAGCCGAGCATCAAAACTTTCGTGTCGTTCTGCGCCTGCGCGAGCATCAGCCCCCACGAGGCGGAGGGCTCCTGTATCCCGAGGCCGAGGAACGACAGCGCGGCTTCCCCCAAAACGTAGGCGGGTATGGAAAGGGTTGCGCCCACTATCAGGTAGCTCAGGACATTGGGCAGAAAATGCCTTATTATTATTTTTACGGGAGACTCTCCCATAGCCTTCGCCGCCTGGACGTACTGGGCGTTTGCGAGGGAGAGCGACATTCCCCTGACGACGCGCGCGGTCCCCGCCCAGCCGAGCGCGGAGAGTATTATGACTATCATGACGTACATCTGCGCGCTGTCGAAGTGCGGGGCGAGGGCGGAACGCATGGCGAGCAGGAGATACAGGCTCGGAATCGCCATGAGAAACTCGACGAACCTCATCGCCGCGAAGTCGAAAGCGCCCCCGAAGTATCCCGCGAGCCCGCCCACGAGAAACCCCAGCACCATGGTTATCGCGATTCCCGCAAAGCCTATGCTCAGCGACACGCGCGCGCCGTAGAGCAGGCGGGAGAACACGTCGCGCCCCGTGGAGTCCGCGCCCAGAAGGTAGACGCGCGCGTCGGGTTCCGGAGAGTCCACCCCGAACAGGCGCGCCTTAAACGGTATCAGCCCGAAGATTTTGCAGTCGCTCTTTTCGTCCCTTACGAAAAACTTTATCGGCAGGCTCTCGCCCTCCACCGGCTCGTATTGCGCTATGCTCGGATCCGACTGGCGGTAGCATTGGGCGCGCAGCGAACCGTTTTCAAAGAATATTTTTGTCGGCGGGTGGAAGGATTTGTCGAGGCACTGTTCGGTCGGCGAGTACGGGGCGAGGAACGGGGCGAAAATTGCGGCGGCGTACATTGCGGCAAGGATCGCGAGGGCGGCGGCACCGCGCTTGGAGCGCAGCGCCTGGGGCAGAAGATTCTTGTAGAAGAAGGCCGCCGCCCGTCCATCGCCGCCGGACGGCGAAACGCGCCCCAACTTGACGGCAGACGCCCAAACTGAAACCTTGCGAATAAGGGAAAACATATCGACAGACGGACAATCCGGATCGCAAAGTCGGAATAAATCTGGCGAGCATGGGAACCGAAACCGGCATATTGAAAGTTCCTCGTCTACGAGGCAATCCGCTCAGCGTCTGCCGAAAGCTACATGCGGAATTTGAAATTAGCGCGCGCTTTCAATAACCCATACGGCATACAAAAACGCGCACATGGAGCGCGGATTTTACGGGCCGGCAGGCAAAAAAGGGAAGAAAATATCTGCCAGCGCTCTGCGGTTGACGCCCGGCAACTGCGCTTTCCCGCCGACCCGCAAGGCGCCGCATAAAATCCGCAGCGCCTTCTATGCAAGACCGGACGCCGGACGGGACATGCGCAAATTCCGGAGCATTACAAACCCATTCATGCGTTATGTTTTTTGGGCGCGAAATAATTACGGGAAATAAGATTGGAGATTTTATGATTCTGCATTTTACCTGCGAGTTTGGGTGGAATAACGGCGTCAACATCGAACATTGGGACGACGCTTAGGCGGAAAGCACGCCACAGCGCATTGTGTGCATTGACGGCAACTATGTGGAATTGCAAAGCAACGCGGCGTTCACAACGTAGATGATAAATACACCGGTTATAAGAGCCATTATATCCACGATGTCGCGAGTTTCTTCTAAGTGCTTAATGGCGGCGCATTGTACCCCGATTATTATTTGACTTTGAAACCGACGTCAGGCTATATGCTGCGCGCATATTCGACGCGCACAATGAAAAAGCGGGAATCAATAACGCACGAAGAGGTGGCATTCCACAGGTCTTTCCCATACATATCAGGCAGTGAAATTTCGTGCCACAGAAGGAAACCGGCATAGAATATAACGACATCTCGCGCGAAACGACAATAACATCCGCTCAATGGGAAGCGAAAGTGACTGCGGGCGAGCGGTTATCGCCGGGCTGAAAGTCGTCTACGACGCCGAAAATGGCATTTACGAGTTGCGGATTAAGCCTCCCCCTGCAAATACTCGAACCGCCGCTATTGCAACGGAGTTTTAAACGGCTTGCAACACCCTTGCACTCCCACGAACGCCCCTTGCACACCCATTCCGAAAATACCCCACATATGGGCATTCTCCAAATCTAATTTCATTTTTCTAAAATCAAATTTCACGATACATCGCCACTTCGTCGAAATTGCGGGATTCCGCGCGCGCCCGCCTAAATGGCGCGCGTGGAACCTGCGCGTATTTCCCGCGCGCAATAAGGGAATCCCCGCCAGGCATTCCGCAAAAATTTCCGCAAAACAACCGCCTCTGGAAAACAAACTTCAATCCGCAAATAATCCTCCGCCGTGCGCGCTCCGCCCTTTTGCCATCGGATAAATGCAACTGTTTCCCGCCCGCGCGCCTTGAATCGCCAGAACGCAAAATCGGGAGAAAACACAATGCAAAACGAACGCAAAAAAACGCGCTTCAATGAAGCGCGCAATTTGAAGTTTTTTGCCTTAATACCGCGTGGGCGTTCCTATGCCGCCCATGCCGGGAAGCCCTCCCTCCCACGAAGCCGGACGCCCCCACGGGAGGTCGCTATCGTCCGTATGGCGAGAGGGAAGCTCTTTCGACCCCGTCGTCTCGCAACCCGAAAGCATTAAGGCCGCAAGCGAAAAGATAACTGCCGCAAAAAGCTTCATAACTCTTAAAAACTCTTACGCTTCGGCGGGAGCGTCGGCTTCCGCGTCTTCCGCCGGAGCGGCGGGAAGCGCGGCGGGAACGGGCTTGTCGGCGGCCTGCTGGGGAGCCGCAAGCTCGAGGAGGTCTCCGACTTCGATGGTTTCGGGAATCGCCACGTTGCGGTTTATCAGACCCACTGAAAAGTCGTCGCCGGCTTCGGATATGAGAATTTCGGAAACGAGTTTGCCCTCGCGTTTGAGGAGGATTTTCTGGGACTCCTTGACGCCGGATTTGGAGCCGCGATTGATGCTGACCATGCCGTTGACGGTGTCGACGGCGACAACGGTCGCGACGTCTCCGGTCGGGATATAGGGGGTCTTGACGACTTTCCTCTTTATCTTGTTGCCGTTCGCGTCGGTTTCGATGACTTCGACGACTTCCGCCATTTCCATGAGCTTTGCCTTTTTGTTGGCTTCGGCGAGCTCGTCGGTCTTGGATTTCAACTGGGCTTCGAGAGTGGCGACCTTTTCTTTGAGGGCGTCGGTCTCGTTGTTGTTGGCGAGCATCGCGTTCTTTTCGGCGAGCTCCTTGGTGTACTGCGCTATCAGGGAGTTCTTCTGCGCCACCTGCCCGTTAAGCTTGGCAACGTCCGAAGAAAGCGTCGAAATCCTCGCCTTGGCGTTCGTGAGCTCGGAATTTACCTTGACGTTCTTGACGCGCTCGCTTTCGAGCTCGGAATTTGCGCTTTTGAGCTTGGCTTCGAGCGAACTCACGCTGGCGCGGAACGCCTTGTTGCTGCTCTCTGTCTTGGCTTTTTCAGACAGTATTCCGGGGATATTGGAAGACTTCTCATGGAGGGTCGCGCCCGGCACGTCCTTCATGAGCTCTTCGGCGCCGCTTACCTTGCCGCGCGTGTCAATCCACGCGTAGACGCAGAAGCACGCCGCGAGAATCGCCAAAATTTTCAGGGAGATGGATGCTGCTTTCATATTTGGAGTAGAGAATAATCGTTTGCTATTTGGTTTTTCTAAATTTCTTATCGAAACCTGCGCCGGAAGAAGCGACACCCGTCGACGGATTCGAAGCAAGATGTATTAGAAGTTTAAATACTATTTCTTTTTCGTTTTCAAGATTTATTTCGCGCGCAATTTCGTCGACGGAAGCCTCCTTTTCAGTTAGGGCGGCGACGATTTTAGCCTTCACCGCCAATATGGAACTCGCGGCCTTTTTGCCCGCCTCTACGCCGGGCTGGTGGTAGGCGTTTATGCCGACGAGGCTGGCGTAAAACCCCACGGCGCGGTCGTAGAGCGCGATGAGCGCGCCGACCGAAAACGGCGTGACGTCGTCAACCGTAACGGTGATGCAGTCCCTGCCCTTGGCGGAGATAGCCTCGCGCGTGCCGAGCAGAAACGCCTGCAAGTAGTCGCCGCTGGTCTCGCCGGAGGCGACTTCGGGGCTGCCGCCGCGCCTGTCTTTGAGCACCTCTATAAAAGTGATGAAAAAGTTGTCTATGCCGTCGCGCAGCTGCTGCACATAGGCGTGCTGGTCTGTGGAGCCCTTGTTGCCGTAGACGGAAATGCCCTGCTCGACCTTTTTGCCCGAGAGGTCGAGCTCCTTGCCCAGCGACTCCATTATCAGCTGTTGGAGATAGCGAGAGAAGAGCAGCAGCCTGTCCTTGTACGGGAGGATTACCATGTCTTTCAGCCCCTTGCCCGAAGTGCATTTGTACCACATGAGCGCGAGCAGCATCGAGGGGTTTTTGAGAACGTCGGCAACCCTCGTCGCGGCGTCCATACCGGCGGCGCCGCCCAGCATGGCGCGTATGTCTATGCCTTGGAGGGCTGCCGGCAGAAGGCCGACAGCGGCAAATTCGCTCGTGCGGCCCCCGACCCAATCCCACATCGGGAAAAATTCAAGGAATCCCCTTTCCTTGGCGTAATTGTAGAGCTTGCTGCCCGTCCCCGTGGTGACGACCGCGTGGCGGGCGAAGTCGAGCCCCGCCTTTTCCCACCGCGCCTGCGCCTCTACCATGGCGTTGCGCGGCTCGGGGGTTCCGCCCGACTTGGAGGTGACTATCGCGAGCGTCCTGCCAAGCTTTCGGTCGAGCTTGTCGAACACGAGGTCGTATCCGTCGGGGTCGGTGTTGTCGAGAAAGAACACTTTCATCTTGTCCGATTTCGGAGAGCCCAAAGCCTCCGAAACGAACTCGGGGCCGAGCGCGGAACCGCCTATGCCTATGCAAAGGATATTTTCAAATTTCCCGTCCGCGCCCGCGATTTCGTCGCCGTGGACCTTTTTGGCAAAACCCTCTATCTTGGAGATGTTGCCCTCAATCTCCGCCTTGATTTCGGGAGTGGGCGCGAGCTCCGGCGCGCGGAGCCAATAGTGGCCGACCATTCTGTTTTCGTCGGGATTGGCGATGGCGCCGGCTTCGAGCGCGACCATAGAGGCGAACGCCTCCTTCGCGGGCTCCTGCATAGATGCCAAAAAAGCGTCGTCGAAACCGACTCTGCTGACGTCCAAACCGAACCCCAGATTTTCAAGCCCGAGGTAGTATTTTTTATAGCGTTCCCAAGACATAATATTGGGCTGAAAAATTAGCCGCGCGCGCGGGTTTGTCAAACGTTTTGTGGGGGGCTCGGGACCGCCGTCGGCCGCAATTTCGGTTGATTTCCGCCTCCGAGATGCGCTATAAAGCCCGCCATGAAAAATTTGAAGATTTTTCTCTCCGCCGCGGCGTTCGCCGCCGCGTGCCAGTCGGGCGCGCAGATGCTCACTTCCGGCCCGACGCCGATAAACATACTCGCCCCGCAGTGGAAAATGGGAGTTAGCGCCGACGCCGCCGGGGAATTTTCGCTGCCGGCGGACATGTCGGAGGATCTCGGCGGGGACCTCGGGGTCTACTCGGCGGCCGCCAACGTCAAATTCCAGGGGGCGTATTCCGACAGGCATTTTCTGACGGTCTCGCTCAACTACACTTACAGCCGGTACGATTTCAGCTCCGGCGCGGCGCCATTCTCTTCAATGGACAAAACCTCCGCCCTCGCGTTTTACACGACGAGAATCGACGAGCGCTGGGGTGTGTTCGGCATCGCGGGAGCCTCTTTCGGAGCGCAGGCGGGGGAATCGCTCTGGGGAGGGCGCTCGATGTTCGCGGGCGCCGGGGCGTCGTACTCGTTTTGCGAAAACCTTACGGCCGGCATCGGCGCGATAGCCTATTCGAGAGTGGACAACACGTGGATAGGGCTGCCGGTCGCCTTCATAGACTGGAACATATCCGACAGGCTCAAACTGCGCACATTCTCGGGGGCGGCGCTGCTCTACGACCTCTTCGGCGACAACTCGCTCGTACTGAACGCGGTTTTCGAGTACAGGAACTCGTATTACAGGCTGGAAGAGCGCGAAGGAGCCCGCCGGAGCGTTTCGGACTCGTTTTACCAGTTTTCAGTCGGGGCGACCTACAATATTTCCGGGCGCGCGTACGTCTCGGCGGCGGTCGGCGGAAACTTTGGCAGGGAGCTCGACATGCGCCGCAATTCGCGTTCGGCGGAAGAGTACGAGGTCGACGCCGCGCCGTTCTTTTCCGTGCACGCGGGATTCTCCTTTTAGGGGTACTGCGGCGCGAAACATTCCGAACCGCGCGGCGCGGGCGGCCGCGCCGATTCCCCGCTACCTGCGCTCAATGAGCAATCCCGCGTGCCCGCACGGGACGACGAGCCTTCCCTTGTAAAAATCCGGAATCCCCGGGTTTGACGGCAGCGCCCACCGGCCTATGAGCTTGGGGGCTTTGGCGTCGGAAAAATCGTAAAGGCTCGTCTTTCCGGTTATCCTGTTTGCAACCGCAAGCCTCTTGGAATTTTCGTCGAACATCGCGAGCCCCTCGTCGGAGCCCTGCGGAAATTCCGCGCGCTCTATTTCCGACGCCCCTCCGGAAACGGCAGGCAGTGCGCCGCCGCCCGGGAATTTTTCGCGCTTCAATTTCCCGTTTTCGGCGGGAGCGGAGGGATCGTCAACGGCATACCCGCCGCGGAACATTGTGAGAATTTTGCCGCCGAACGCCGCGACCGACCCCGTCTGCGAACAAAGCGGGCGGTCGTCGTAAAAGACTGTCTTGGGCTTGTCTCCCGACATGTCGAAAATCATGCGCCCGCCGCAGTGCCTGTTGAGGGCGAAATACCTGCCCGCCGCGAGCTTTCGGGAACCGTAGTCGTTGTAGAGCAGCTGGGAGCCCGCCTGCGAAAAAACCCTCTTCGGCGATGCGGGGTTGGATATGTCGAAAAACACGACGGAAATCCCCGCGCCCGAAACGCCCATAAATTTGCAGCCGTCGAATGCCCAGACGTTTTGGGCGAAGGGCGCACCCGCCCTGTTTGCGGGTATGCGCCCGATTTCCGCGGGGTTTGCCGCAAACCTTCCGGAGATGTCGTAAATGCCGACGCCGCCAAATCCGAGCGCGACCGCGAGCCGGCCGTCGGAGACCTTCACGTCGGAGGCGTACGGGCAGTTTATCCTGCCGGCGGGCGCGATTTTCCCGCCCGAAAGGTCGTAAATTTCGACCCCTCTGTGCGACGCCGCGGCGTACGCGAAGTCTCCGTTTACGGCGACCGCGCGCACGGGGTTGGAGGGATCCGCGCCGACGGAATCGAAGTTCCCCGGAATTTTTGGCGAATACGCGCCGGGGCGCGCCGCGGCTTTCGCCAAACGCTCCCCCTCCCGAATCTTCGCGATTCCCGGGAACTCCGCCATATATATGCCCGTAAAGTTGCCCGCCACGTACAGAACCCCGTCGCCGACTGCGATGGACGCCACGGCGTCGCCTTGGGGAATGTTCGGGTCGAGTATCTGCTTATAGGGGATTTTCAGAGATGGGTCGTCGGGCGCGACTTTCGGGAGAATGAAATTGCCCGTGATTTTCGGGGCGGACTTGTCGGAAATGTCGAGGACGAATACGCCGTTTACTGTGTCCGAGGCGAAACAGTAATCGCCCGAGACGCGCGGCGTCCAAAAGTCACACGGGCCGAAGTATATGCTCGGAAATTCCGCGCGGGAAATCCTCCTGGGATTCCTGCCGTCCGATATGTCGAAAATCTCGAGCCCGTGCCCCGCGCCGTGCCTCAATTCGGGCGGTCCGCTCTTTTTATGCTGCCCCGTGGAGGCGTACAAAAAGTTCCCGTCGACCTCCACCCCGTCTCCGTACCCGTCGAGGCGCGTCTTTGAAATGATTTTCGGGTTTTCGGGGTCGGAAAAGTCTATCGCCGTGATCTCCCCCGCCCCCCAGTCGCCGCTGTACGCTATACCGTCCCTATAATATACCGACTGCGACTCCTGCGTGACGACAGACGAGACGTGCCGCATTTTCGACGGGTCCGACACGTCGACGCACTGGACCCCGAAGACGCGGTTGCCGACAAACGCGAGACCGTCCGCGACATCAAGGCCGGTAGCCATCTCCGCGGTGTCGAAGTGCGACAGGATTTTCGGCGACGACGGGTCGGACACGTCCACCGACCAGAGCCCGCACTGGCGCGAGGTCACGAACGCCGTCTTTCCCGAGACTTTAAGCTGGCGGACATTTCCCATGCCGCCTACGGAGCCCAAAAGCCTCGGCGAATTCGGCTCGGAAATGTCGTATACCGAAAGGCCGTTGTCTTCGAGCGCGTAAAGTTTTCCGCCCGAAATTTCGAGCGCCATGGTTCCCTTTGTTCCGGCGACTTTTGAAAATTCTACCGGTTTCCCGTATTTGGGATCCGCGTGGGAATTTTTTATTTTGGCGGAACCCGCCGCGAGCGCGGCGCCCGCAAGAGATACCGCAATAAAAGCAAAAACCGTTCTCATAGCGCAGAAAAATACGCGCCGCCCCATTGCGCGTCAACCCAAATACCGGCCGGAAGCGCGCAAAAAAATTCCCTGTGGCTAAATTTTTGTTTGCGTTTCAAATAAAAATGAAGTTGTCTTTATGGCTTAAACCATAAAGCGGCCCGAGCTGCGGAAAAATTTTCGACGCCGCGCGGGCGGCGGGTGTCAACGCGGCGCCTGGCAAAACATTTAAAACAAACAATTCACCATACAAGGGAAACGACCATGTCAAGAGTATGCGCAATAACCGGAAAGCGCCCCGTTAAAGGGCGCAAGATCATCCACAAGGGCCAGAGCAAAAAAAGCGGCGGCATAGGCTTGCAGCTCGTCAAGCAGAACAAGCGCACCTTCAAGCCGAATGTCCAGAGAGTCCGCGTGCGCACCGCAAGCGGAGCCGTAAAACGCCTCTGGGTGTGCGCCAAGGCCATCAAAGCCGGCCTCGTTGAAAAGGCGTCCTAACCCATCGGTCGCTTAAAATTCCGGAACGAATTCCGGAAGCGCAAGGATAACCCCGTTGCGGAACAATAAAAGCAATGGGGTTGGTTTTCAACGGTTGGCGGCACGCGCCTAACCCCGCGTATTATAACGAACCTCTTTTTTGACAGGAGGTTCGTTTTTTATTGGCGATGGGGGGGGATAGCCAAATTGCGCAATAATCGCAACAATGGAACAACAACTCTTCAATATCGGCCACCTTAAATGCGCCCTTTTCACGCCTTCCCAACGGATTCGCCCGCTTGGTTGTGCCGCGCGGGCACGAGGGACCGGCCTAAGGGGGGGGGGCAAGCCCCCTGCGGCGATTGGCAAAGCCAATGCGCCTGCCCCCAAAGTTTCCGATTATGAGTTTGATTCCCCGCGGGATAAAATGCCAACGAACTCCGGAAGCGTGTACGAACCTCTCTCATGGGAGGTTCGTTTTTTTATTGAGAACGGGGAGGGGATAGAAGCATTGGCGGAGCCAATCTTCGTAAGGGCGCAGCCCTTCAATGGCTGGCGCACCTTGCACCTAATGGCTGCCGCGGGTTGAGCCGAAAGTTTTTTTGGATATGCCAAGACGCTTTTCCAGGTCTTTTACGCGGTCGAAGAGCTCGGAGAGGTGGCCTATGAGAATTTCTATCTTGTGCGCTTTCAGATAGGGGCGGGGCGGGGTGCCGCGCATGTAGGATTTCGGCGGAATGTCGCCGTTTACTCCGCTTTGGCCGCCTATCATCGCGCCGTCGCCTATGTGCAGGTGTCCCGCAACCCCGACCTGTCCTCCGAGAACGGCGTAGTTGCCTACTTTCGTGCTCCCCGAAATCCCGACCTGCGAGACAAGCAGCGCGCCCTTTCCGATTTCCACGTTGTGCGCTATCTGGACGAGGTTGTCAACTTTCGTGCCCGCGCCGACTACGGTCTTGTCAAAGCGCGCCCTGTCTATGCAGGTATTTGCGCCGATTTCCACATTGTCTTCGACAACCGCTTTGCCGACTTGCGGAATTTTGACATGCACACCGTTTACAAATTCGTATCCGTATCCGTCGGAGCCGATTACGGCGCCGGGTTGAAGTCGCGAATTTTTACCTATCTCGCAATAGTCCATCACCACCGAATTGGGCATGAGGAACGCCTTTTCGCCGATTTTTGCGAAGCGGCCCACGTAGTTGTTGCCCTGCAATACCGCCCCGTCGGCGATTTCCGCGCCCTCGCATATCGAGACGTTGGGGCCGACGAACACGTTTTTGCCGATTTTTGCGGAGGGGTCTATTGCCGCCGTCGGGTGTATAGACGGCTTGATTTCAGGCCACAGGGCTTTTTCGATTATGGCGCCGATTTTTGCGAGTTCCGCCGACGGGTTGTCCACCCTCACTACGGTTGAATTTTCGGGAAGCTCTCCGGCGTAGTCGCGGGGCAGGAGAATGGCGCCGGCGCCCGTCGAGGGCACGAGGTGGGCGTATTTTTTGTTGCCCAGAAAAGTCAGGTCGGAGGGCTTGGCGCGGTCTATGGCCGCTATCGCCGAGAGCTCGACTCCGTCGTCTCCCGAAACTTCGGGGTTGTCGAAAAGTTTTACGATTTCTTTGAGGGGGTATTTCATGCTATTTCTTTGCGTTGTTGTACTCGACCCTCGTGTGCAGCATGTTCATCATGGTGAACACGAAGCTCTGCTTTATTTTTGAAATCTGCTTTATGGTTACGGGGCACTCGTCGAGCTGTCCGTCGTCCACCTTGATTTTTACGATTGCGTTTACGAGCTCCGTTATCCCGTGCTGGGTGACCCTTTTGAGCGATCTTGACGCGGCTTCGCAGGAGTCTGCGAGCATTATTATGGCGTTTTCAACCGTCTGGGGTTTCATGCCCTCGTGGCGGTATGTGCTCTCGTCGATTCCCGCGTCGCGCAGCGCCTGCATGGGGTCGGAGACGTTTTGGGCTTCGGCGAGCTTGACGGCCTTGTTATAAAAATACGATATTATGGCGGTTCCGTGGTGCTGCTTGATGGCGTCTATCACTTGCGCGGGCATTTTTGCGATTTTCGCGAGCTCGACGCCCTCTTTTATATGGTTTTTTATGATGAGCGCGCTCATCGACGGGTTTTGGTCGTCGTGGGGGTTTTTGCCGCCGCCTTGGTTTTCGGAGAAAAATTCCGGCTTGATGATTTTGCCTATGTCGTGGTAGAGCGCGCCGATGCGGCAGACCATCGGGTTTGCGGAAACCGCCACCGCCGCGTGCTCGGCGAGGAACGAGACCATCACGCTGTGGTGGTATGAACCCGGCGCCTCGATTTGAAGCCTGCGCAGGAGCGGGTTGTTGAAGTCGGTGTATTCTATCAGCGCGATGTTGGAGTACCTGCCGAAAACCTTTTCGACTATCGGCAGTATCACCGTGGCGAATATGCCCGTCAGGCTGCCGGCAATGACGGCGAGCAGCGACTGCCTCCACGCGATGCTTATCGGAACCCCGCTGGCGGTGCTTATCACGAAGGAGAAGAACGCAAGGAACATTCCGTATATGACGCCGCCGAGTATCACGCGGGAACGGCTGCTTGCCCCGTCGCAGAAATAGATTGCCACAAGCGCCGCCGCAAGAAACAGCACGAATATCACGATGCTTTCGCCGATCATCATCGTGGTCAGAGCCGCTATGAGAATCGCCATTACGAACCCCGTGTAAGAGCCGAACAGCAGAACCTGTATGATTGGCCCGAGCATGATCGGCGTCCCGTATGCGAAAATTTGCAGGAAGGTCGTGTTTGTGTCGAAGTATTCGGCGTTGCTCAGGTGGATTATGAACCTCTCCATCGCGAGGTTTAAAATGAGCAGCGCGGAGAATATGAGAACCGTGCGCGGCCTCTTGTTTTTCTGCGTCTTGCTGATGGTAAAGAAGAGCGCGGCCGTCGATACGAGCAGCAGGGAAACTATATAGTCTATGTATCTGAAAGCGTTGGTGTACCTGCCGAGCTCGCGGCGCTTGGCGAGTTCGTTTTTGTACGCGCGCAATTTTTCCTGCATTATGGGGGTGGGCGTCGAGGATGCGTCGAGGAGGGTTTCGCCCTCCCTGACTTTGACGAGCACGGGCGGAATCGTTTCCCGCGCCTTTTCGCGCAGCGTTTTCGTCTTTTGTTCGTCGAAGGCTATATTGGGCCGGACTTCCTGGACAACGGAGCGGTATATTGCAAGCGCCATCGCGTCCGATACTCCCATATTTTTGAGCTTGTCCAGAAGCGCCGCACGCGCGGCGGTCTCGTTCAGTGCCTGGGCGGTGTGGCGCGCGGAGATTCCCTCTATGTCCGCGCGCGGCATATCGCCGGCCCCTCCGGAGAAAATCTTGTCGCCGTCGGCGTAGACGCCCTGCCGGAGTATTATTTTGAGCGCGAATGCGACGTGGTTGAAAATATTCTCGCAATTTTTTGCGTCGGTGTTTTTGAAAAACGTTTCGATGTCGTCGGGGTTTACGGTCAGCCGCGCGGCGTTTCTGAGCCTCGACGACAGGGACTCGCATATTTCGGCGCGCTCCGGTCCCGCCGCGCCGTCGTATTCGGAGCGGCTTTCGTCAAGCATCGACGCGAGAATCTTCACCGCGCCCTGCGATTGCTCCACGGATTTGGGGTCGATTTTGTAGAGAGGGGGTATCCTCTCCGCGATCTGGTTGCGCTTGGCCTGCGTTTGGAGGTCGCTCGTATAGGAAAATTCAAAGGGGGAGACGAGGTGCACCTGCGCAACCTTGTTGGAGAACACCTGCGGGACTATGGGCGCCTTGTATGCGAAACATATCGCGTACACGGCAAAAGACATCGCAAATACCGCCGCCACTGTGGCCGCGAGCTTCCATTTTTTCCGGCCTCCGGAGATTCTGTCCGGCTCTTCGAGCTTTCTTCTCGCGCGTTCGGTTCTGTATTTTTTAATGCGGTTGAACATCTTCTGCCTCCCTTCGGCCGTTTTCGTAGGCGTCGACTATTTTTGTCACGAGCGGGTGCCTCACCACGTCGGAGGCGTCAAAACGGAAATGCGCTATCCCCGGGATATTCCCCAGAATTTTGACTGCTTCGCGCAGCCCTGATTTTTTGCGGCGCGGGAGGTCGGTCTGGGTTACGTCGCCTGTCACAGCCATCTTGGAGCCTTCGCCGAGGCGCGTCAGGAACATCATCATTTGCTCCGGCGTGGCGTTTTGAGCCTCGTCGAGAATCGCGAATGCGTTTTGGAGCGTCCTGCCGCGCATGTAGGCGAGCGGCGCAATCTCTATTATCCCGCGCTCCGTGAGCTTTTGCGCCTCCTCCGCGCCGAGCATGTCGTAGATGGCGTCGTAGAGCGGGCGCAGGTATGGCAGGAGCTTTTCCTGCAAATCGCCCGGCAGGAATCCGAGCTCCTCTCCCGCTTCCACCGCGGGGCGCGTGAGGACTATGCGCTCGACTTTTTTGTCCTGCAACATTTTCAGCGCGTGCGCTGTGGCCAGATACGTCTTTCCCGTGCCCGCGGGGCCTATGCCGAACACTATTTCGGCGCTCTTGAAAAGGTTGAGGTACTTTTTTTGGGCAATGTTTTTGGGGACTATGCTCTTGCGCCTGAGGTTGACCACGACGGGGTTTTCAAAGACCTCGGCGATTTCGGAGAGTTTGCCGCCGGCCGCCCGCGCGAGCATGTTTCTGAAATCGAAGGGGCTTATCCTTATCCCCTGCGCCCGCGCGGAGCCGAGGATTCTGAAAAACTCGAAAGCGGCGTCCGCGCGCCTTTCGGAGCCTTCTATTTTCATCCAGCCGTCGCGCGCGACTATTTTCACGGACAGCTTTTCCTCAGCGAGCTCGAGGTTTTCGGGGCGGTTACCGTAGGTCTCGGCGAGCCGCTGCGCGCTCTCAAAAGTCAGGGTTTTTTCGACGGACGGCATGGGTTATTCTTCGTCGGCAAACTTTACGAGCTTTTGCCAGAGCGCGTCGAGCGCCTGGGGAAGCACGCGGGTGTCGGAGATGACGGGCATGAAATTGGTGTCGCCGTCCCAGCGGGGGACGACATGGCAGTGCAGGTGCTGGGGGATTCCCGCGCCGGCCTTTGCGCCGAGGTTGAAGCCAACATTGAAGGCGTCGGGGTTGAGAGCTTTGCGCAAAATCCTCTTGGCGCGTATTACGGCGTCGAAAAATTCAATCTTTTCCGCGCCGTCGAGCAGCTCGATGTCGCCGATTTCGCGCAGGGGAAGCACGAGCAGGTGCCCGCAGTTGTACGGGAATTTGTTCATGACTATGAACGAATATTTCCCCTTCCAGAGGATATGGAATTTTTCGAAATCGTCGGAGGCGGCCATTTCGAGAAAGGGGTTGCCGCCTTTTTCCCCCGAGTCGTCGCGCGGCTTCGGGGCTTCGATGTACGGCATGCGCCAATATGAGTGTAGCCTCTGCATATTATTCACGCCCAAAAAAAGACCACATAGGCCCGTATTTGTCAACTGTTTGAATCTCCGCCGGATTTGGGGAAGCGCGCGGTTTCGCCGAACGGGGAGGGGAACACCCCGCACGGGTGCGAATACGCAAAGGACAGGTTTTCGCGCGTGAGGGTTTGGGGAGTGTTGCCGCAGGCGGCGATTTTTCCGCCTTTGAGCAGCAGGGCAAAGTCGCAGTAGTCGAAGGCGAGGTTCGGGTCGTGCAAGACCGCGACGACGCACGCGCCCTTTTGGGCGGCCGATTTTGCCGCCCTCATCGCCGCGTGCGCGGCGGCGGGGTCGAGCGACGCGGCGGGCTCGTCGAGCAGCAGGGCTTTCCCCTCCGGATTTTCTCCGAGCTGGCACAGGGCGCGCGCAAGGTGCACCCTGCGCTTTTCGCCGCCGGATAGCTCCGTGTAGATTCTGTCTGAAAATCCCGAAAGCCCGGCGGCGTCGAGGGCGGCTTCCGCCTCTTCCGTTTTTGCCTCCGCGCCCAGCGCGCCGGCGGAGAACCCAGACATTCTGACTATCTGTCCGACGGGACAGGCGAAGTCGAGCCTGCACTCCTGTTCGAGAACCGCGCGGGATTTCGCGAGTTCCCGCGCGCCGAGGGACGCCGTATTCGCGCCCGCGTACAGGACTTCTCCCCCGTCCGGTTTGAGCCACCCGCTCAGGATTTTGAGCAGCGTTGATTTGCCCGCGCCGTTCGCCCCGAGGACGGCGGCGAAAACCCCGTCTTCAAATTTCGCCGAAACGCCGGACAGAACTTTCCGCCGCCCGTATCCGAACGATATGTCTTTTGCCTCAATCATCGGCGGAATCCCCCGCGCGCTTCAAGAGCGCGAGAAAAAACGGCGCCCCCAGGAGAGCTGTGACAACCCCTATCGGCACGGGATCGGACGGCGACCATAGGCGTGCGGCGGCGTCGGCGAGCGCGAGGATCGTCGCGCCCCCGATTGCGGACAGCGGCAGAAGGACGCGGTTGTCGGGCCCCGAGACGGTTCTGACCATGTGCGGCACGACAAGCCCGACGAAACCGATTATCCCGCATATCGCGACGCTCGCGGAAGTCGCGAGGGCCGCGGCGGAGCCTGCGAGAACCCATACGAGCCCGACATTTACGCCCGAATGGAAGGCCTGCTGCCTCCCGAGGAGCATAAGGTTGAGCGGGCGCGCGCAGAGCAGTATCGCTATCCACGACGGGACGGCTGCGGCGGCTGCGGCGAGTATGTCCGGCCAGCCGCATCTGTCGAGCGAACCGAGCGACCAGAATACGTATCCGCGCAGGCCTACATCTCGCGCCGAGTACATGAAAAATCCCACGATTGCCCCGCAAAAGGCGTTTACGGCTATTCCGGCAAGCAGCGTCGAAAAAGCCGACGCCCTCCCTCCGAACGCCCCGAGCTTGTAGACCGCAAACGCCGCGGTTAGCCCGCCGAAAAGCGCGCATATTTCAGTTGCGAACGCACCCGCAAAAACCGTCATTGCGAGCACCGCCCCGAGCGCGGCGCCCGACGAAACGCCGAGTATGGACGGGTCGGCGAGGGGGTTTCTGAAAAGGCTCTGCATTGCACCCCCCGCGAGGGACAGGCTTGCCCCCGCGATTATTCCGGCGGCGAGGCGCGGCAGGCGGATTTGCTCGATTATCAGGCGCGCGGATTCGTCCGCATTTCCCGATAGTACCGCCCGCAGGCCCGCGAAGTCCATTCCCCCCGCGCCGCACGATAGGGAAATTGCGGCGGACAGCAAAAACGACAAAACCAGAAAAGCCGAAATCAGCGCGACCTTTCCGGTTCTTGGCAACATGGCGGTATGCCGCTTAGCGGCGGGGGCCGAAGCTCCTTCTGGGGATCGGCCTCGGGGCGTCGTTGTTTTTTAGCCTGTAAACTATGCGGGCCTTCTCGATGTCCTGCGGGGTCATTTCCATCTTGACCCTGTCGCCCACCGTGAGCTTGATGAAGTTCTTGCGGAGCTTGCCCGATATGTGGGCGAGCACCTGGTGCCCGTTGAGTATTTCCACCCGGAACATTGTCCCCGGCAGTACGGCTACGACTTTTCCCTCGACTTCTACGGAATCTGACATGCTTTGTTTATTTTTTGCTGTATGAAAGTTGACAATTTCTGTTCATACGTTTCTATTAGTCAATATTAAAATAATGGAAGACGGCGGAAACAGAGGCGCGGGCGGCCGCGGCCGTTCGGAATCCCCAATATGCGCGGAGGGCGGGGGATTTGCCGCGCGCAAGGAATTCCCGCCGTGCCCTTTTCTCCCGCTGCATCCGTCGTACCTTTCGCGCGGGGACGAATTTTTCATGAAGCTCGCCTACAACCAGGCGTTGAAGGCGTGGAATTGCGGGGAGGTTCCCGTGGGGGCGGTGATAGAGTTCGGCGGGGAGCTCATAGCGCAGGCGCACAACTCCGTGGAGGGTTCTCGCGACCCTACGGCGCATGCGGAAATTTTGGCGATAACCCAGGCCGCCGCAAAACTCGGCGACTGGCGGCTTGCGGGCGCCACTCTCTACGTCACGAAGGAGCCGTGTCCGATGTGCGCGGGCGCGTGCGTCATGAGCCGCCTGAAACGCGTCGTATACGCCGTATCTGACCCAAAGATGGGCTTTTTGGGAGGGGCGATGAAATTCCACGACCTCCCGACGCTCAACCACTCCCTTTCGGTCGAAAACGGCGCGCTTGAAGCCGAGTGCGCCGAGCTTCTGAAAACGTTTTTTGCGCTGAAAAGGCGGCTCTCAAAAGCCTCCAAAGACTGAAAAGCTCGGAGGCTCCGCGGAGGTCTGGCTCCGTACCGGGCGGTTTTTCGATTCTGCCGCTTCGGCGGAAATTTTATTTTGCGGAATTTTTGCCGTTTGAAGCTGCGGTTTGCGGAGGGGGCTGGGGCTCGGAGAGTTTTTCGATGATTTCCCCTATCGGGCTTTCGCCTATGTACAGCCCGCCGATTGCCAACATACCGTGCGCGCGGCGCAGGACTACCGTTATCGGCAATTTCTCCTTTTGCGCTTTTTTTATAAATTCCGAGAGCTTTTTGCCGTCGTGCCTGCGCGTATAATATTTGCGGATTTCAAACTTGAAAACCGCCTGCGGGGAGAGGAGCGGAACCCTCTTTTTCAGGGTTTCGTCGTAGCGCGTCTTGTTTACTCCGAGAAGTTTCAAGTCGAGGACGAATTCGGTTTCCGGATTGGCGTTTTTCCCGTAGGCTGCGGCGCGCCAAAAACCGTCGCCGCATTTGCGGAGTTCCACGGGACATTCGGCCCTCTTCCAATATGGAACGTATTCGCTTTGGCTTTTGAATACGGCGTCGGCTTCGGGGCAGGCGCCCTCCGAATACGGCGAATTTGCCGCCGGCATGTTTATTTGCACGGCGGAATTATCATGGTAGAAGGCCCAGAGCGAATCGGCTTTCACCTTTATCTCCTCTCCGGAGTTGCGCACCCTTTCGGCGTCGAGCGCGTAGACAAGCCCCGCGCAGAATTGGACGGTCAGCAGCCCGACGAACCACAAGTTGGCGCTGTCGCGGAAAATTTTTTTAGCGCGCATCGGATTTCCTCCTGTTCAGATACAAATTGAACGCCATCAAAAGCAGCCCCGCGGCGGCGAATGCGGCCGCCCTTATGCCGGCGTCCGCCTGTGATTCAAACGCCCTCGCCGCGCATTGGAGCAATATGACCGCCACGCCCGCATTGGAGAGAAGGCGGCTTTTTGCGGATATCCCGCCGGCGAACAGAGCGGCCGCCCCGAGAAACACGGTTCCGTTTACGATGGCGGCCGAGAGCCAAAAGCTTTTGGATAACATAGCGAGCGCAAATGCCGGAAACACCGCGCTCGCCGCGAGCAGCGCGTTATTCCTGCGCGGGTTGCGGAACGCGCGGAAGAGCGAGAATAGGTAGAGCGCGCAGAGCGTGCATAAAACCGGATAAAACGCGGCGGGCATTCCTGACGGAGCCGGCGCGGATATTCTCTCCAAAGCGTAGCGCGACGCTCCGGCGCTTGCTGCCCACAGCAGAATCAAAAATCCCGAAAATGCGAACGGGTTGCTTGAAAGCGGAGATTTTTGGAGCCGCCCGGTTGCTGACGCGGCGAGAAAGACTCCGGCAAACCCCGCCGCGAGAACCGCGCCGCGCCCGTTGCACGAGGCGGCGGCGGAAATCGAGACAGCCGAGCATAAACAGGCGAATATCATTACCGCGTTTCTGAAAATTCCGCCGGTTTTCAGATGGGAATAAGCGGTTAGCGCCGCCGCCGCGTATATGCCGATTCCGACCGCCAGTTCCGGTTCGGGGCATGTATCCGAAAACGCGGCGTTTAGGGCGCATATGGCGACAATGGCCGTTCCCGAGCGGAATATGGCAACTGCCGGGGCGGACAGGCATATTACGGCGAGGCAGAAACTGGCGGTATCCCCCTGTATGTTGTATATGCGGCTTATTGCGTATATCATGGTTGCCGTTCCCGCGACATTCAGGAATGCGGCGGCCTCTTTCCACGCCTGCGGAAGGTTCTTTTTTATTGCGAACACGCCCAGAACCGCGGAGACGGCAAGCGGCGCGAACGCGAGGGCCTCCTGGACCCTTTCGCCGAACGCCGCCCAGTTGTGGCAGACCCAAACGGCGAGCGCCGTGAATATCAGTATCGTTCCCACGATATAGAGCGCCCCGCGAGACGCGCGCGCGGATTCCCCCGCTTTGGCTTCGAGGGCTTTTCTCAGATTGGCTTCGCTTCGGGCGTCTATCAATCCCTCCGCTTTATAAGAGTCGAGGCGTTTTAAAAGTTCTCTTTCAAATAGGCCCATTTTTATAATATGTTTCGATAAAATGCAAAATTACACTAAATGTTATACGGAAAATTCTCCCGAATGCGACATAAAAAATCTTGCCGCGCCCCCAAATTTCGGTTAGCCATAAATGAGCAATCGGGATATATGGATACGGGAAGGATATTTTTTAGGGCGTTGGGGGCTTTTTCCCTGATTTGCTCCGCGCACTTGGCGTTTGGCGGCGCGCAAAAATCCGCCGCGCAAAATCCGGTTCCCGCGCAGCCGGCCGCCGCGAAAAAAAACGCCTCCCAAAAAACCGCGGTTCCGGCAAAAAAATCCGCTCCGTCGCGGAAAAAGGCTTCCCCCGACATAAAATTTTCCCCGTCCGACCCTTACGAGGACGGGGAGACGGATTTTTCGGCGTCCAAAAACCCGATAGACGCCGCAGTGTCCGAACATTTGAAATCCCGCGGGTTGAAGCCGGCCAAGAGGTGTTCCGACGCCGTTTTCATCCGCAGGGCAACGCTCGACATCGCCGGCAGGATTCCGGCGGCGGAGGAGGTGGAAAAGTTTCTCGACGACAAATCGCCCCGCAAGCGCGAGGCTCTTGTGGATTCTCTCTTGGCGTCGGAGGATTTCGTGGAATACATGTCGCTTAGGCTCGGCGACATTTTGAGGATAAAGGCGGAATTCCCGATAAATCTCTGGCCCAACGCGGCGCAGGCGTACACGCGGTTTGTCAGAAAGTCGCTCTCCGACGGCTCGGGCTGGGACGACATGGCGAAAAAAATGCTGTCGTCAAGCGGCAGCAATTTCCGCGCGGGGGAGGTGAATTTCATGCGCGCTATGCAGTCCCGCACGCCCGAGTCCGTCGCTTCATGCGCCGCCCTGACATTCATGTGCGCGCGCTTCGACAAGATTCCGGAGGAGCGGCGCAAGGCGTTCGCGTCGTTTTTTTCGCGCGTAGGGTACAAGCCTACAAAGGAGTGGAAAGAGGAGATAGTTTTCGACGACCCCGCGCGTCGCGCGCCATTTGTCGGGGTATTTCCGGACGGGACGGCGGCGTCTTTCCCGGCGGACGTGCCGCCGCGCGCGGCTTTCGCTGACTGGCTCGTCCGCAAGGGCAATCCGTACTTCGCGAAGGCGTTCGCCAACCGGATGTGGTCGTGGTTTTTCGGCTCGCCGATAGTGTCTCCCGTGGACGACATGTTCTTTTCGCAAAACCTTCCGGTGTCGGCGCGCCTTTTGGATACCCTCGCCTCGCGCTTTGAGCGTTCCGACTTCGACATAAGGGCCCTCGCTCGCCTGATTGCGACCTCCGCGGCGTATTCGCAGTCATTCATTCCCGACCCGTCCAACGACCCCGCTTCCGCCCGCGAAAATTTCGCGGTCTACCCCGTGAGGAGGCTCGATGCGGAAATACTCATAGATTCGGTGTGTTTCGTGACGGGCACGGCGGAAACCTATTCGAGCACCACCCCAGAGCCGTACACCACCATGCCGGACTCCACCGCCTCCGTAGACCTGCCGGACGGGAGCGTGACGACCCCGTTTCTCGAGCTGTTCGGAAAGCCGCCGCGCGACACGGGATACGCCGACGAGAGGGCGGCGCTGCCCTCATCGTCCCAAAAGCTGCACATGCTGAACTCTTCGCAGATTTTGCGCAAAATATCGTCGTCGAAATTCAGCAGGAAATTTTTTACAATGCCGTACCGCAAGGGTGTGTACGGACTTTATGTGAACATACTTTCACGCCGCCCGACGCGCGCCGAGCTCAAAGCGTTCGAGGCGTACAAGCCGGACGGCCAAAACTTCAACCAGTGGCATGCGATGACGGACGCCATGTGGGCGCTTTTCAATTCGGACGAATTTTCCAACAGGCATTGAGGAGGGATTATGGACGGGATATTGGGAAGAAGGGATTTTTTAAAGACTGCCGGCGCGCTCGGGGCGCTTTTCGGGTTCGGCGCGCGCGGATTTTCGGCGGAGGCGGCAAAGCCCGCGCCCGCTCCGAAAAAGCCGTTCGCGAAATCGGTGATACAAATATGGTTTTGGGGAGGCCCGTCGCAGATTGAGACGTGGGACCCCAAGCCCGCGGCGGGGTACGACTACTGCGGGCAGCTCGCCGCCCCAATCGATACGAACGTGGACGGGCTTAAAATATGCGAGCTCATGCCAAATCTCGCCAAGTGCGCCGACGCATATTCCGTGATACGCTCCGTCCGCCACTTCCAGAACGCGCACGAGACGGGTTCGTACCTCGTGCAGACGGGGCGCCTGCCGGGCAGGTACGTGTTTCCGTGCGCGGGGGCGGTGGTCTCCAAATTCAGGGGAACGGACGCGGGCTACAAGGGCGCGGTTCCGCCGTACATCGTCCTGACCGAGCCGCAGGGCAGGTTTTCCGAGGCGGGGTTTCTCGGCTCCAAATACAAGCCGTTCGCGACCGGCGGCAATCCGGCGTCCGTCCCGTTTGAGGTCGAGGGCATCGTGGCGCGCGGCATAACGCGCGCGCGGCAGGAGTCCCGCCGCGCGCTGCTCGAAGATCTCGGGACGTTCAAAAAGTCGCTTGCTTCGAGCGGGTATCTCAAACAGTCGGAGCTCGCGGTTGAACAGGCGTATAATTTGATTCTCGGCGACGCGGGCAAAATCTTCGACGTCGCCACGGAGAGCGACAAAGTCCGCGACGCATACGGGCGCAACAAATTCGGGTGCTCATGCCTCGTAGCCAGAAAGCTCGTGGAGAGCGGGGTTCCGTACGTCACCATAAATTATCCGGGCTGGGACACGCACAAGAGCCATTTCCAGGAAATGCGCAAGCTGATGCCGCAGACCGACAGGGCTGTGTCGGCGCTCATCGCCGACCTGCGCGAACGCGGGCTGTTCGACTCCACCATAATCTGGTGGAGCGGCGAGTTCGGGCGCACCCCGCGCATACAGTGGGAGGCCCCGTATTCGGGCGGGCGCGGGCACTGGGGCGACGCGTTTTCAATGATGCTCTCGGGCGGCGGCTTCGAGGGCGGCAAGGTGGTCGGCAAAACCGACGACAGGGCGGAGAAGGTTGTCGAGCGTCCGGTCTCTCCCTGCGACCTCATCGGCTCGATATACGCGCGCCTCGGCATACCCTCCGACGCCGTGCTGCGGACGCCGCAGGGCGAGACCGTCGGTCTGCTCGAAGAAAACGAGGGCGACATGAAGGGCGACGGAATACTGAGGGAGCTCGGATGCTGAGCGCCGCGAAAAATTTTTCGGCATGCGCCGCCGCGTGCCTGCTTGCGCTCTCCGCCGTCGCGCAGGAGAGCGACGCCCCGAACATAGCCTACGTCTACCCGGCCGGCGCGAAAGCGGGCGAAACCGTCAAGATAACCCTCGGCGGGCGGAATTTCGACGGGGTTGCGGACGTCTATATCACGGGCGGCGGCGCGCGGGCGGGGGTTTGTTCCGTCACGGTTCCCATGAAATCCGGAAACTATTTCGGGTTGAGAAACAAGCTCGAGGAGCAGTACGTCAAAGAGCACCCCGAGGTCGTAGAGGAGATGAAGAAGTTCGAGGACGGCGGGCAGGCGTACCTGCGCAAGCTCGTGAACGCCGACGAGCAGATTATGAAAAAGCTCGCCGCCGCGGACGCGTCGGTCTATCTGCGGAAAGTCTCGTCCGACCCGATGGCGGAAACCGTCGAGTTCGAGCTCACCCTCTCTCCGGAGGCCGCAAAAGGCGAGCGCAACATTTTGGTGAGGTCGCGTAAGGGGCTCTCCAACCCCGCGAGGTTTTTCGTCTCGGGAACGGACGAATTCGTCAAGCCCTCCCTGCGCGACACCGCGCGCGAGCGCATAAAGCTGCCTAAAAACTGGGGCAGGGAGGGAATCAGGACGTGGAAAGATCCGATAGCGTATCCCGAGGGCGGCAACGAATTTTTCGTCGAGCTGCCGATAATCGCAAACGGACAGATAGTGGAGGCCAAGACCGACGCCTATTCGTTTTACGCGAAAGCGGGCGAGACGGTTGTGATAGACGTGGCGGGCAGGAGGCTGCTCCCGTACATATCCGACGCCGTCCCGGGGTGGTTCCAGCCGGTAGTTCGCGTGACCGGCCCGGACGGGCGGGAGGCTGCGTATTGCGACGACTTCTTCCACAGGCCCGACCCGCATTTGTCATTCAGAGTCCCCGAGAGCGGAGTTTACAGGGCGGAAATTTTCGACGCGATTTACAGGAGCCGCGAGGACTTCGTTTACAGAATGTCGATTTCCGCCGGGCCGTTCGTCGAGTACGTTTTCCCGCTCGGCGCGCGCTCCGAAACCGCTGCGGAGTTCGAGATAGGCGGCCCGAACCTCCCGTCCGGAAAAATGAAAATTTCCGCGCCTGAAAGGGAGGGAGATTTCGTTCCGGACTTCGGGTTCCCCGCCGCCTGCGATTTGAGAATAAAATCTTCGCCCGAAAATCCGAAACTCTCGCCGTCGGAGTCCGCAAAGCTGTCGGGAAAATCGGCGGAGATTTTGCCGTCCGTTCCGCTCGCGCCGCCCGGGGCCGCCGACGGAAGATTTGATGCCGCCGGCTCGCGCGATTCATACCGCTTCGACGCCGCGCAGGGCGAGAAAATCGTTTTGGAGACTTTCGCGCGCAGGCTCGGATCTCCGGCGGACACGTACATTACGGTTTCGGACTCCTCCGGAAAAGTCCTCGCGCGCGCCGACGATTTCGAGGATCCGTCCTGCGGGTTGGTCACGGCGCACGCGGACTCGCGGCTGATTTTCACTCCGCCGTTTACCGGCACGTTTTATGCGCGCGTGGAGGAGCTCACCGGCGCGTTTTCGCCCGCGCATGCCTACCGGCTCGAAATCCGCAGGCCGCGCCCGTCGTTCGAGCTCAGAACCGTCCCGAGCTCGCTGAACTTTCTGCCCGGGCGGACTTCGGTTTTCAGGGTGTACGCTTTCCGCGCCGACGGAATTGAAGACTACCCCATACGCCTCAAAGTCGCGGGGCTGCCCGATGGCGCGAAAATTTTCGGGGCGGAGATTCCGGAGGGCGAGCCGTATGCGGACGTGGGCGTTTGGATTCCGAAAGATTCCCCGAAAAAAGTGTTTGAAATGTCGGTCGAGGGGCGCGCCGAATTTGCGGGAGGGGCGATGGCAAGAAAATCCGTCCCGTGCGAGGACATGATGCAGGCCTTTTATTACCGCCACTACGTCCCGTCGCTCGGAATGTGGGGGAGCGTCAATTCGTGGAACATTTTCGGGCGCGGCTACGACGCCATACGCCCTGACGTGTCGAAAGTCGAATTCCCTGTAAAATTCAAAAGGGGAGGGAGCGTCTCAATAGATTTGGGAAAGGGGCCCCAGAAATTCAATAACATGCCGAAAGCCGAATTTCAGGAGGCGCCCGACGGGCTCTCCATTAAGAAATTTTTCCTCCGCGACGGCAGGCTTGTCCTCGAAATCTCGTGTTCGGAAAACGCAAAGCCCCGCAAGGGGGTGTTCGTCGTAAATTTGCTCGGGAAACATTGGCGCGGAATGTTTCTGGTGGACAAAGTTCCGCCGCTAAGGTTTGAGATAGAGTAGCGGCCGAAAGCCTTTGCCGGAAACGGCTGCGGGAGCCCGATTTTACGGGCTCCCGCCTTTGCGCCTGCCTTCCGGGTGCTTGCGCGGGCTATTCCTTTACGAGTTCGTAGGCGAATACCGCCGACTTGCCCCTTAGCGTGGAGAGTTTCGCGGAGGCCTTGCCGTTGGCGCGTTCAAATGCGACTTCTTCGCCGCGCGATCCGTCCTGTTTCAGCGCGTACAGCTTCCAGCCTTCGCGGGAGTCGTTGAAGGTGACGACGCTCTCGGCGCGGCGCGCGAGGTGCGGAAGGGTTCCGTAGGCGCGCAGTATCGTCATTTCCGGGTCGTCGAAGCGCATGTTGGTGTTCTTCACGTCGCTCAGGTGGAGAATGAGAATGCGCGAGCTCTCTTTGAGCGGGTTTTTGTCGATGCTCGCAATCAGCGTGGAGCTCCACCCGCGGGAATTTTTGAGGTTTGCGAAATCCCCCTTAAAGGAGTGTCCCGCGGGGGCGATGAAAGCTTCGCTGCGCGCCGTGACGAGTTTCCATGTCTCGTTTTTCCTGTCCAAAACCATTTCGGAAGTGGAGGATTCGTAGACCTCATTTTTGGCGTCTATTTTGCCCGAAGTAAGCTTTTGGAGCTTGGGGAATTCCGATACGGAATCGAGGATTACTGGCTTGTCGAATTTGTTTTGCTCCAACACCGCCTTTTCGGCGGCTATGGCAAACGGCGCTTTGGCGGGGATTTTGAAGCCCGACGGCGTCGGGTTCAGCTCGATTTCCGTGGCGGCGTATAATCCGGCGCGCTTCAAGAGTGAGGCGTAGCTTTCACTGTTTTTGCGCGTCGGGTAGTCTTCGGGCAGCAGCACCGGTATGGAAAAGTCCGAGGCCCTCACGTCGCCGCGCAGGAAGAACAGGACGCCCGCGCGTTCGGACAGGGCGGCGACCGGATTTGAGGCAGTGTCGAAATAGCCGATAGTCCCGACAGGCTTGCCGAAATTTATCTCGCCGTGCGAGTACGCAAACCTGCATAGCAGATCCCATTTGTGCAGCGCGCCGTACGCGCCCATCAGGAACGCCCCCTCGGCGGAATGGTCGTTGTTGTTGACGTAGTTCCATTCCGTTACGGAGAAAGGCTTGCCCGCGATCTGGCTGTTGCTCAGCTCTATGCAACCGCCGTATTTGGAGATCGCGCTCTCGGTTTTCATCTTCGCGGGGAGCTGCCATTTCTTTTCTATGAAACTCGGGTGGCCGAAATATGCGTGGGTGTCTATTATGTCATAGTCTTTGCGCGTGAGCGTCACGTAGTAGCCCGTCCAATGGTTCTGGTCGGTAAGCATCGCGCGCACGCCGAGGGAACGCAAAAATTCCTTCTGTTCGTCGAAGAACTTCCCGTACAATTCTGCGAGGAAGCGTCTGCGGAGGGAATTGGTATTTTCGGAGTCCGATGTCAGCGTGAGCGAATTCTTTGCGAGCCACTCCTTGAAGAGCTTTTCAAAATGCGGGCGCATTGCCGAGTAGATTCCGAATATCGTGTTTTCGTTGACGAGGCTCAGTGAGACGAGGGCCGGCTCGTCCTTCCACGCGAGTCCCGTGTAGGGGTTTACGTGTTCGAGCAGCTTTTTGGCGAACGCGCGGAAGTTGTCGGACGCCTTTTTGGATACAAAGAACGCCGCCTTGTTTGAGTGCATTTGCCCGTCCCAGCCGAGCCCTTCTTCCACGGCGTCTTTTGCTAGCCTGCGCGATACGAAGAGGTCGGTGGTTATGTATACGCCGCGCTTTTTCATGGCCGCCACGAGGTAGTCGAGCCTGTCGAGCTTTTCGGCGTCGAACGACAGCCAATCGGGAGAGGACTTGTCGATAAGCGGGTCGTCGTAATGGTGTATGCGCAGAATGTTGTAGCCGGTCGCCGCGAAGAGGTCTGCGAGCTTGTCGGCATTTTCCTTGTCGGGATAATTTGCCTGGAAGCACAGGTTGTTTCCGTAAAAGCGCGCGGGCTTGCCGGGGTTGTTTTCAAAAAATATTTCCCCGTCTTTTGCGTATGCGAAGCCGTATTTGCCGGCAGGTGCGTCGATCAGCCAGGAGAAGTCGAGCGCGCTTCCTTTGGCTATCGTTTTGGAGGGCTCGAACGGCGCGTAGTCCTTGGAGTGCGTGATGAACGCACCTTTGAGCCTTTCGACCGGCACGGATACCGGACAGAGGGACGCGGCGGCGATTTTCCAGTCGGATTTGGAGAGGTTTTTTATAGTTGCGGATTTCAGATCCGGATAATCGAAATCGACTTTTGTAATAAAGAGATTGTAGGTTTTTGCGCCGATTTTGGAAGTCCAAACCGTATTGGGGGCGTCGGAGCTTTTTGAATGGCGCATGGGGCCGGAAGTGCCCGCGGGTATTTTTACCGTCTGGGTTTTCCCGTTCGCGAAAACCGCCTCGACTTCCGCGCAGTCGCCATCGGGCAGGGCGCTTCCGGTATCGAAAGCCCCTATTATGTAAAGGTGCCTTCCTCCGCCTTTTAAGGCGATGTTCTTCTCTTTGCCGCCCTCCGCTACCAGCCCTTTGCCGGCGGGGCGGGAGAAGTTGAAGTCCACGCCGCCGAGCTTAATCCAGCCGGCCGGCAGCGCGGGAATCCCGAGGTCGGAAGGTTCGGGAAGGGCTGTTGTTATGCCCTTAACTTTTTCATAGGATATTCCCATATTCCACTTCAAGACGCCGTCGGAATCTTTCGGCTTGAACCTCAGCGAAAAGTGCTGTGAACCGAACAGGCGCCCGTCTTGGAGAAGAACCTCCATGTTGCCGGTAAATTTCGCGAGTCCCTGCGGCGTTGTCACCGAAATTCTGTCCACGCGAAATACCGTTTGGACTTTTTTGGAGCTTTCAAGGTTTATAACGGCGCCGTTGAGGGAGAGTTCGGACCCTTTTATCGGGAAGGAAAAGGAATATGCAATCTCGTTGAATTTTTCCTCGCCGGAGGGTTTGAAGGAGGATTCAAAACGGCACGAGTCTGCGGAAGGGAACGAGAACTTTTGAAACAGCGTTCCGGCGTTTTTGCCGTTTACGGTTATCGAAGCCTCGGTAGAGTAGGACTTGCCCTTTTCCGTCTTCGGGAAACCCTCCGCGTGCGAGGCGGTATTCCCAAAAGATTTTATGTTCCAGTTTGCGTCGAAGTATGTGAACCTGACGGGTGTCGTCCCGAGGGAGAGCTCTCCGCCGTCGATTTCAAAGTTTCCGAATTGCTGGGCGCAGAGGCATGCGGCAGCGAATGCCGACAGAATGGCTGATATTTTTTTCTTCATTGTTCTCTTCCTTAAAACTATGGATTTTTTCAAATTTTAAAGCGGCACGTTTTCAAAATGGCGTATTTGCGAAATTTTCATGCCGCCGGCGGTTCTCACGTCCACAACGTCGTACCTCCACGAGGCGGGACGGGGGCGGAGCCGCGAGAGATAGCGGTTGGCGCAGATGCGTATTCCGCGCCTTTTGGTTTTTGAAACGGCGGCGTAGTATCCGTCTACGAGCGCGCTTTCGGAGCGGGTTTTAACCTCCACGAAAACCGCGCAGTCGCCGTCGAATGCGACGATGTCAACCTCGTGGCGCCCGCACCTAAAATTGCGCGCGGCGATTTTCATTCCGCGCTTTTTCAGAAACCGCACCGCAGCCTCCTCGCCCCTGTCGCCGGCGGCTTTCGCGAAGGGCTTTGCCGCGAATAGAGCCCTAAAAAAGCCGTCGAATAACATGTCTTTAAAATACCGCGCCTTACAGCGGGCAGTCAAGCACTAAAAAGCTTTCCATTTGCGGGGGGCGGGCGGATTTTACCTTTGACTTTTGCACGCGCCCGTCGGAGATTTCGACGACAACTTTTTTTGATTACGGTGAATCGCCAACTGCCTTTGAGATCATGGATAGAAATCGACTTCCAGCGTTTGGAGTCGAACGTGCGCAACATCAAGTCCTCGCTGCCGGAGGGCGTCAAGTATGTGTGCGTCGTCAAGGCCGACGCCTACGGGCACTGTATGCCGCACGCGCTCGTGCGTTTCGCGCGCGGCGGGGCGGACATTTTCGCCGTGGCAAACCTCTACGAGGCCTCGCGCGTCAGGGAGATAATCCCCGACAAGCCCGTTCTGGTGCTCAGCCCCGTGCTGGCCGCCGAGAGGGAGCTGGTTTTCGACTACGGCGCGACTCCCGCGGTATCCTCTTTCGCGGAGGCTGCGGCGTTTTCGGAGCTGGCAAGGGCGCGCGGAAAAGTTTTGGACGTCCACATAAAGCTCGACACCGGAATGGGGCGCGCGGGAATATGGCACGAGCGCGCCGTCGGCGAGATACGGAAGATTCTTGGTCTCGGCGGCATAAGGGTTTCCGGAATATTTTCGCACCTTTCAAGCGCGGACGAGGACGCGGAATATACGCGCGGCCAGTTCGACATCTTCCGCAGGACGGTTTCGCATTTCGACCTCTCGGGAATGCTCGTGCACCTGCACAACAGCGCGGCCCTGCGGTACGTCAAGGTGGAGCCTCCGTTTAACGCCGTGAGGATGGGGCTCTTGCAGTACGGAATAAACCCGTTTCCGGACGGCGAATATGCCGGAATAAAGCTTGAATCGGTGCTTTCCTTCAAGTCCAGGGTTCTCGCGGTTTCGTCGCGCGGGTCGAGGAGGATAGCGACGGTGGCTGCGGGATACGCCGACGGGGTGCCTTCCGGGTTTACCGACAGGGCGCGGGCGATAGTCGGCGGCGCGAAATGTCCCATACTCGGCAATGTCGGCCTCGACGAGACGGTAATATGCGTGGACAGTGCGGGCGACGTCAAAGTCGGTGATCCCGTGACTTTTATAGGCGGGCAGGACGGGCTGGAAATTTCGCTCGTAGATTACAGCCGCTGGACGCGCAGGATTCCGTGGGAGACCATGGTGGCGATCCCCAAGAGGGTCGGGCGCGTGTTCAAATGACGCGCAACAGGCGCCTCGCAGAAAAGGCGGCGCGGGAATGAATGCCGTGCGGGCTCCTGGGGGCTCCGAAATTCTGTGCCTTACCGTTCCCCGCGTCCTCCGAATTTTTCGGAGAGTTTAAGCGCGGATTCGGCGCGGTTTAATATATAGAGGTGTATGCCCGGGACTTTCGCTTCCAGAAGCTCGTCTATCTGCTCCCGCGCCCATTCGAGGCCGGCCGCGGCCTGGGCTTCGGGATTTTCTCCGGCGGCTTCAAGCCTTTCGACGAGCGCGCGCGGAACGTCTGTCGAGCACATCGTCTTGAAGTTGGCGAGCTGTTTGAGAGAGAGTGCGGGCAGGAGCCCCGCGACAATCGGCTTGCCGATTCCCGCACTGCGGCACATATCGATAAACCTGAAATAGTGGGAATTGTCGAAAAACAGCTGCGTCGTGACGAAATCCGCCCCCGCGTCCACCTTGCGCTTTAAGTTTGCGACATCCGCGCGCATGTCGGGCGCCTCGGGGTGTTTTTCGGGGTATCCCGCGCACCCTATCCCGAAATGCGGAAATTTTTCCCTCACGAACCCCACCAGCTCGTCGGCGTGCGCGAAGCCGTCAGGACGGGCGGACACGGAGCCGTCTTTTGGCTTGTCTCCGCGCAGCGCCATGACATTGCGGAATCCAGCGGCGTCGAGCCTTTCGAGAATCGACGCTATCTCGGATTTTGAATGCCCGTAGCAGGCGAGGTGCGGCATCACCTCGAACCCGAAAATTTCCCCGAGCAGCTCGCCGTATTCGAGCGTGCGCTCGCGGCTCGACCCTCCCGCGCCGTAGGTTATGGAGACGAAGTCGGGGCCGACTTTTCTCAGCCTGTTGGCCGTCCTCAGAATCTGGCGCGCGCCCTCTTCGGTTTTCGGCGGGAAAAATTCCACGGAGAAGACCGTTCGGCCCTTCCCGAACTTCTCCGCTATCGTATTGCCGGTGTTTTGCATCGTGAAAAAATAATCCACAATAAATTTCGCGCGTCAACACAAAGCATCTCCGGCGTCCGCCGCGCGCCAGAAGTCGGAGTCAGACCACGAGGCAGGCCTGCACGCCCGGCCCGTGGACGCCCTCGACGAGCACGCCCTCAACGTCCGTGGTTTTTGACGGGCCGGAAATGGCTATCGCATACGGGCAGTCCACCATTTTTGCAAGCCCCTCGGGAATCGTCCTGACTATGGATTTTTCCTCGACGACTGCGACATGCACCCACGGGGCGATGCTCGCGAGCCTGTCGGAGGTGGAAGAATCTTTCAATATAACTGCTCCGCTTTCGGCTATCGCAAAGGCGGCGCGGGTTATCCCGAAGTCGAAGGAGTCGGGGGCGTTCCGGTCGAAATCGCGCGATATTTCAAAATGCTTTTCAAGCCCGAAAGCCGTGCCGAGCGCCGCGTCGACGACGCCTTTTTTGCAGCCCTTTGATTTCAGAAAGTCCGCGAGCTTTTCGGGCGAGCCTATGACATCGGCGCGGTTGCGGGAAAAATTCCTCTCGAAAATTTCCCGCGCGGTTCCGTCGCCGAGCGCGGCGAAAGATACCGTTTCCGAATCGTCGAAAGCGGGAAGCGCGTTTCCGGCGCGCGATTTTTCCGCCGCCCTTATCCTATCCAAAAAGTCTTTCCTATCCATTTTTTTTGAACCATTTTCTAAATTCGCCGCCCCTGAATTTGGGGAGCGTGCGGGTTTTCAGCCACCTGCCGAGAGGCCCGATTCTGATGGAGTCTACCGGCAGCAGATTCGCAAGCCTGTTGAGGGGGACGGAGGCGCGCCAGACTTTCGGCGAGGACGCCACGGCGCTCCACGGCTTGAAGCCGATGTCGTTTGCGACTTTCAGCGACTTGGTTTTGACGAGGTCGCGCATTTTCAGAATCAGGTCGGGGAGGGGGATTTTTGAGGGGCATTCCTCGGCGCACCCGCCGCAGAGCGAGCACGCCTTTGGGAGGTCGGCGTACTCCCCGATTTTGTCGCCCGCCAGCAGCGGAGACAGCACTATCCCGAGCGGCCCGGGGTAGACCGCCCTGTATCCGTGCCCGCCCACGAGCCTGAACACGGGGCAGCGGTTCATGCACGCCCCGCATCTTATGCATTTGAGTATGTCCGAAAATTCGCTTCCCAAAATGCGGCTTCTGCCGTTGTCGAGAAAGACGACGTACATTTCTTCGGGGCTGTTTTTCGCCTTCCCTGGGCCGGCGACGAAGTCGGTGTACACCGTGCTGTTCTGCGCCGTCGCGCTGCGCCCGAGCAGGTTGAGGAACACCGCGAGCTCGCGCGCGGAGGGGATTACCTTCTCGAATCCGACGAGGGCGATGTGCGTCTTTGCGCCCGCCATTGAAAAGCGCGCGTTGCCCTCGTTTGTGGCGAGCACGAGAGCCCCCTCTTTCGCGAGCGCATAGTTTGCGCCCGACACCACTGCGTCCGCGGAAAAATATTTTTTGCGCAGATATTTGCGCGCGGCGAGCGTGATGTGCTGCGGGTCTTCGTCGTATTCGGCGATTCCGTGGTTTTCAAAGGATTTGGCGATGTCGCGGCGCGTGCGGTGGATTGCGGGCTTTACGATGTGCGAGGGCCTTTCGCGTTCCAGCTGGATTATGAGCTCGCCGAGGTCGGTCTCGACGGCGTCTATGCCGCGCTTGCCGAGAAATTCGTTTAGCCCTATTTCCTCGGTTGTCATGCTCTTTATTTTGAGTACGTTTTTTGCGCCTTTGGCTTCGAGTATTCCGAGTATGATTTCGCGCGCCTCCGCGGCGTCCGATGCGAACAGGACTTTCGCGCCGTTCTTTTCAAGGCTGTCCGCCGCGCGCTCCACGAGCCCCGAAAGCGGCAGCGACTTTATGGCGTTGGCGAGTTCCCGCAGGCGCATAACCCTGCCGTCTTCGGGGTAGGCTGCGGCGAGGCACTTTTTGCGCCCTTCGGTGCTCGCAACGCTCGCGTCGGTCAGCGCCTTTTTGACGGAGGGCGAAAGGTTTTTTGCGAATTCGTCTATCGTCTGGACGCTCATTTGAAAATCCCCCCGTTTTTCATCGCGGCAAAGAACACTTCCGCCGCGTGCATGGTTTTGTATTTTATGCCGAGCCTGTTCGCTATCCCGCGCTGGTGCATCAGGCACGAGGTGTCCGCGGCGCACACGATGTCGGGGTTGGCGGCGGCTACCGCGCGCACCTTCTTTTCCCCCATCTCCGACGAGAGCTGCGGAAATACCACCGAAAACGTCCCTCCGAACCCGCAGCAGTCCGCTGCGCCGTCAAATTCTACGAGCTCGACTCCGTCTATGGAGCCGAGCAGCTTCCCGAGCGCGGCGGGCGTGCCGCTGCCCTTGCCGTGGCAGGAATTGTGGACGGCGATTTTCGCGTCGAGCCTGCCCGGAATTTTTTCGACGCCGAGCGCGTTGGCGAGGTAGTCGCAAAACTCCCATACCCTTCTTGCGAATGCGTCGACCGCCGCGCGCTCGGCTTCATCGGAGCCGCGGAAGGCGATTTTCGAAGAATGGTACAGCATTGCCGCGCACGAGGCGCTGGGCACCACTATCGGGTTTGCGCTGGCGGAAAACGCCCGCATTGCGCTGCGCAGGACCCTTCTGGCGGACGCAAAGTCGCCGCTGTTGAAGGCGGGCTGGCCGCAGCACGTCTGGTCTTCGGGCAGGGCGACTGCCGCCCCGAAATGCCTCAAAATTTGAACCGCGTTTTTTGCGGCGTCGGGAAAAATCGAATCGCACAGGCAGGTGGCCATAAAGTCCACGCTTTTGCCGGCGATTCTGTCGGTTGGCGGATTGAACATTGCAAATATCGTTTTAAAATGAAATAGTCTGTATGGGACGCTAAACCCGACTTGGGGCTTCTGTAAAGCCAATATTCTCAAAATGCTTGCCATGCCGCCCCTTCCCGCCATTATTCGGCGGCCTATGGAAAAAATGGACGCGCTTCTATTCGACTTCGACGGCGTCGTGGCTGACACCGAGAGCCAGTACACGCGCTTTTGGAACGGGGTCGCCGAAAAGTACGGGGCGGCCGGCGGCGGGGATTTCGCCCTGCGCATAAAGGGGACTCCGCTCAAAAGGATATTCGCGGAGCGGTTCGCGCATTTGGGCGCAGGCTGCCTTGCGGAGATTTCGGAAAGCCTTTCGGAGTTTGAAAAAAGCCTTTCTTTCGAGCCGGTCAAGGGCGCGGTAGAATTCATATCCGCGGCGAGGGTACGCGGCCGCAAGACGGCGCTCGTCACGAGTTCCGGTGCGGAGAAAATGCGCAGGGTGTTCGCGTCCACCGGCTACGGAAAACTTTTCGACGCGCTCGTGACGGCGGAGGACATCGAGAGGGGAAAGCCCGACCCGATGTGCTACCTGGCGGCCGCCGCCAAGCTCGGCTCCGAGCCGCGGCGGTGCGCGGTGTTCGAAGACTCCGTAGCGGGGCTCAAAGCGGGCAGGGCGGCGGGAATGTTCACGGTGGGCCTGCTTACGACATTTCCGGAATCGGAAATACTGCCGCTCTGCGACGCCGCAATTCCGGATTTTTCCAACGCTGGAAAACTTGCGGCAATGCTGCTTCCGTAAAATGGGCAAGCCGCCCGCGGAGGTTGCCTTATGGCGCGCCTTCCGCGATTTGCGCCGATAATGCCGCCATTTCGTTTCAGCATGTGGGAACCGGACAATCCGCCCCCGATTGCCTTTCGCTTCCGCAGTCGGCGCGTTCGGAGCGGAAAGGCGAAAGCCCCCGTGGCGGAACTTTCGCGGAAATGGATTGCGTCAAAGCCGGCGCGCCCCAAGGCAAATCAGATTATCCATTCGTAGTGGTAGTCGGAAAGCATGCGCGCGCCGGTTTTTGTCACGGCCACCGTGTCTTCTATCCTGCAACCGCCTACTCCCCTGTAATAGAGCCCCGGCTCTACCGTGACGACATTCCCCGCTTTCAGCGGGCAGCTTTTCGCCCCCAGCGACGGAGATTCGTGTATGTCCAATCCGACTCCGTGGCCGGTAGAGTGGAAAAATCCGCTCCATCCGTCTTTTGAGGATTTTGTCTCGTAGCCGTTTTCGATAAAGAAATTTTTGACGTGTTCGTGAATGTCCGCCCCGTCCGCGCCGGCGGAGATTTTCGATAGCGCTATCGCCTGCGCGTCCAAAACGGTCTCCACGAGGCGCGCCTGTTCCTTTGACGGCTCTCCCCTGAGAAAAGTCCGCGTCATGTCGCCGTAATAGCCGGAGCTTTTCAGCCTCGGGAAAATATCCATTACGATTAGCGAATTTGCGCGGATTGCGCCGCTTCCCTCGTTGTGGGGATCGCACGCGCCGTCTCCGGCGGCGACTATGGTGTGCATGGAGTCCGCCCCGAGGGAGAGCGCCGCCTTTTCGATTTCCGCGCGCAGAAATTCGCACGTCAGGGGACGAGAGTCGAACAGGAGCCTGCCCCTTGATATTTTCGACAGCCTCAGAATCTCCTCCGCGATTGCGAATCCGGCGGCGGCGGCGGAATTGGCGCGGGATATTTCCCGCAGTTCGCGCTCGGTTTTTATTTCGCGTTCGGGGAAAAACTGGCCTTCCCGTATTTCGACGTCGAAGCCTTCGCGGCATAAATCGGCGTAGAATTTAGAGGGGAAATTTTCGGCGACCGCCAGCGCGGAAACTTTTTTTGATTTCAGTATTTTGCAGAGTGCCGGGAAATCGGAGTACGGGATTTTCGCGCGCGAACACGTTTCGGAGATGTCGAATATCTCGTCGAGATTCGAGCCCCGCGACGCCCTTCCGGCTTCAAGGGGGCTCAGCAGGGCGCACTTCCTGCCGCCGAGCGTGAACGCGAAAAACGGGTCGGGGATTTGGATCCCCGCGAAGTACAGGAGGTTCGCGTCGGTCTCGGAAGTCCCGCGCAAGAGCAATTCTCTCTTTTTCCGATTCATTGAAATTATTGTTGCGCGCGGATTTTGTTTATACAAATTAAAAATATGAAAATTTGCAATTTTCGGATTCTTCCCGCCGCCATAGCGGCGGCGGTTGCGGCATGGGGCTGCGCCGATGCGGAAAAGCGCGCGGCGGGGTTCGAGGAGGAGTTTGATTTGTCTGTCGGCGGAAAGGATTTCAGCGCGCAGGTCGCCATTACGGATTCGGAGAAGTCGCGCGGGCTGATGTTCCGCGATTTCTTGAAGGAAAACGGTGGAATGGTGTTTGTCTACGGCTCCCCGCAGCGCGCGTCGTTTTGGATGAAGAACACCAGGATTCCGCTCGATATTGCGTTTTTTACCGCGGACGGCACGCTGACGGAAGTAAAGAAGCTGTATCCCAATAACCTTGACCCCGTGGCCTCGTCGCGCGGCGACATAGCGTATTGCATAGAGATGAATTCGGGCTGGTTCTCGAAAAACGGGGTCTACCCGCCGGCCAAACTCGATATGCGCAAGCTTGAAGCGGCGATAGGCGCGAGAAAATGAAACGCCTTTCAAAGTGGAAAAAAATAGCGGTTCTGTCCATAGCGGCGGCGGTTGCGGCGTGCGTCTACGCCGCGAGCTGCCATGTAATGTATTCCAAAATGACGCCGTGGCAGCTGGAACAGAAAATCGACCCCGAGGCTGGAACTGGAAGCACCAAACTCAAGGCGCGCATAGATTCGGCCGCATACGCGGGGCTCGCCTTTTGCGCTACGGCCCTCGCAATCTTCGCCGCGCTCAAAAAATATTCTAAGAAATGAGCGACACTATTGCGGCAATATCCACTCCCGCCGGGGAATCGGCCATAGCGTCGGTCAGGTTGAGCGGGCCGGAGTGCGCGGAAATCGCCCGGGCGGTTTTCGGCGCGGCGGAAATTCCGGCGCGCAGGGTGAACTACGGGCTTTACCGGGACCTTTCCGGCGCGTCGATAGACGACGCGGTTTTTTGCCTCTACCGGGCGCCCGCCTCTTATACCGGCGAGGACATGCTCGAAATATTCCCGCACGGCAACCCATTTATCCTCCGGAAAATCCTTGAAGACCTCTCCCGCAGGGGCGCGAGGCTCGCCGAGCCCGGGGAGTTCACTCGCAGGGCGTTTTTAAACGACAAGATGGACCTCTCGCAGGCTGAGGCGGTCGCCCGCGTGATAGGCGCGCGCTCCGACGCCGCGCTGTCGGCGGCGCGCAGGCAGCTCGGAGGGGAGATCGGCAGGCGGATTGGCGAGTTATCGTCGCGGGTTTTGGACATGAAAGCCCTCGTCGAAGCATACATCGACTTTCCGGACGAGGATCTGCCGGCGGAGGACTCCGCCAGACTGGCCGCAGAGGCGGAGGCGGTTTGCGGGGAAATGTCGAGGCTCGCGGATACCTCCAAGTGCGACGCGCTGCTGCACGACGGCGTGAAAGTCGCGATAGCGGGGGCTCCGAACGCCGGCAAGTCGTCGCTTATGAACGCCCTGCTGGGCAGGAACCGCGCCATAGTCAGCCCCTCCGCCGGAACGACGCGCGACTTCATCGACGACCGCATAATGCTCGGAGAATTTTCGGCGGTTCTCACCGATACCGCCGGCCTGCGCTCGGGGGGCGGCGAAATTGAGAACGAGGGCATGCGGCGCGCGTGCGAAAAGGTCGCCGAGTGCGACCTTTGCCTGCTCGTCGCGGATTCCGCCGCCGGCGTTCCCGAGCTGCCGGAGGGTATTTTTGCCGACGGGAAAAACTGTATCCTCGTCTTGAACAAATGCGATTTGCCCGATTCCGCGCCGGAAAGGTTTTCCAAAATGGCGGAGGGAATCGAAACCGTGAAAGTCTCCTGCGCGACTCTCGCGGGAATCGGAGAGCTGAAAGATAAAATGCGCGATTTCATACGCTCGCGCCTGTCCGCGTCTGCTTTGGACGACGTGACTGTCGGCGCCCGCCACGCCGAGGCGCTCGGCAGGGCTGTCGCCTCCCTCGGCTGGGCGAGGGATAAAATCGTTTCGTCCGCCCCCGCCGAGCTTGCGGCTTCCGACCTCTCGGAGGCTCTTTCGGCCCTCGGCGAAATCGTCGGCAAGACGGATTGCGAAGACGTTCTCGACAGGATATTTTCAAAATTTTGCATAGGCAAATAGATGTACTATTATTGGAAGGATAAAACCAGAATCGGCCCGGTCGGGGCGGAGAGGATACTCGAACTCTACGAGGCCGGGGCTATATCGGATTCCACCCTCCTTTGGAATAAGAGGGAGAGGTGGCCCGAGTGGAGGTGTTTCGGAGACGTCCGCGCCGAGATTTCCAAAGCCGCGAAGGTCCGCTGGCATTCGGGCTATTTGCGGGGACTGGCGAGAAACACCATGTTTTTCAGGGCGTTTCTCGTAGCTGCCATAGCTGTGATGGGGGTTCAGATTTTTTATACCGCGCGCAGCTACGGACTGCTTCTTGAATATCTCGGCGAATCCGCCGCAGCGGGGGGCGACGAATTCAAAATCTCGACTGTCGTGGCGGTCAGGACATTGTCTTTCGTAAATCTCATGCTGGCGGCGGTGCTCGCCTTGTGCATTTTCAGGTGTTATAAGTGGGCGAAGTATGCGGTGATGATATGCTACGCGTCGTCAAAAAACTTTCGGCTTTTGTTTTCGTCGGAAAATTCGTACAGGTGGTTTTTTCTGCAACCGTTTAAAATGCTGCGCGCGATATTTGCGACCGCCTCCGAGATGCGCGCCCGAAAGCCCGCTTTCGGGGACAAGTTTTTTCTCTTCTCGCTTTGCGCGCTGACGTTCGCATATGCCGCGATGCTTGCAATAAACGCGTTTATTTGGAAGAGTTCGGATTTGTCCACGGCGAAACTTTCGTACTGTTATCTCGTCTACATTTCGTCGGTGGGGATATGCGCCGCGGTTCTCTGGATCGTCTGCATATCAAGGGTGTTTTCAATGGTTGCCGGTTCGCGGGGAAAGTAGGGCGGGCGGGGGAAATTTTCGGAGCTCCGCCGTTCCCTGCGCGGCGTTAACGCGCCGGAGTTCCCGCGCCCTTTGAAAAATCGAAGTCCACCACTATCGGCAGATGGTCGCTGGCCCCGCGCGCGGAAGGGCAGTTTATTATTTTCGGCTCTCCGGCGAATTTCTCCATGGGCGCGTTTACGGCAAAGTAATCGTACACGTACGCTGCGTTTTTCTTCTTCCAATAATATGTGTACGCGCCGGCGGAGGCGAAGTCGCCGCCTCCGAGCATTCGGGCTCCGAGCTTTTTGAAGTTGCGCATGAGGGCGGGGGAGGGCTCGTTGTTGAAATCCCCCGCTATGACAGTCGGGCCGCCTTTGGTTATGGAAAATATCCGAGCGTCTATCGCCCTCGTTTCGGCGAATCTGAATGGGTAGAATTGCTCATCGGCCTTTCTCGCGCCGCTCTTGCTTTTCAGGTGTATTGAGAACGCGTGCCATGATTCCCCTGCGGTTTTGAATTTAGCGCCGAGCGTACCCCGCGGCGAAAAAACCTTTTCGCCCTTAAATTCAAATGAGATGTCGGAGCAGTCGAGGAACTTTTCGGGCTTTATGCGCGACATTATCGCAACCCGGACATGGGCATCGAACGACGTTATCGCGCAGTAAGGGTAGGCGAGCCCCTCGCGCGCGAGCGCGTCGCGCAATTCGGCAAGGTATGCTTCGTCGCCCATTTCCTGCAAGAGAACCACGTCCGCGTTTATCGCGGCGAGGGTCTTGCGCAGCTCGGCCTTTTCGGCTTCGGGCTTCGGGTGTTCGCGCCACTTTCCGTTGATAGGGCGGTTTGCGACGCAGTAGTTGTGGACGTTCCACGAGCATACGCGAACTTTCCCTCCCGCCTTCCCTGAATCCGCCGCCGGTTCCGGAACCGGCGAGAGTTCGACGGGGCGCGTCCCGAAGTCCGCCGTTCCCGCGAAGTATGAAATCGCCGCCCCGGCCAGCCATATGAACAATATGGCGGCGAGCTTGCGGGGTGTCAGCTTTCCGCGCAACAGTTTTGCGGGAATCCTCACTCGGCGTCAGGGCTGGTAGGGAGATTTGTCGCGGTTGCCGGAGGCGATTTTCTCGACGTACTTGGCGAGCAAATCGAATTCGAGGTTTACGAATTTCCCGGCCTTGCAGTCGGAAAGGTTCGTCACTTCGAGCGTGTGGGGTATCAGCCAGACTGCGAGGGAGTTTTCCCCCGCCTCGGCGACCGTGAGCGAAATTCCGTCTATGGCGATGCTGCCTTTGTATACTGCGTATTTTGAAAATTCCGCGGGAACCGCGACTTTCATGTAGAAATTTTTACCCCTTTGCTCGAAAATTTCCACGCGGCTGCGGACGTCTATGTGCCCGCTGACAAAGTGCCCCCCGAGGCGCGCGTTGGCTTCAAGCGGCCTTTCGAGGTTTATGAGCGACCCCTCCTTTACCCCCTCAAACGAGGTGAGCCTTATAGTCTCTTCGAGGAGCTCGAAAGAGAGTTCGTTGCCGTCGCGCCCCACGAGCGTCAGGCAGCAGCCGTTGCAGGCGAGCGAATCGCCCTCCGAAAGGCTTTCGGCGATAAATTCGGGCGCTTGGAGCTTCAAGAGCCACGCCGCCTTTTTTTCCTCGAACGAAACCGTCTTCCCGACCCCTTCGACTATTCCGGTAAACATAACGAAATCCTTTTTATTGGTATTTATAATTAAAAGTAAATTTTTAACCGAAAGTAAGTTCGCGGCGGATTTTTGTCAAGGCAAAACGGGGCTGCGGCGCATGGACGGCGCCGCGCAATGCGCGTGAATTCAAGGGATTTTCTCTTAACGGCGGGGAGGGTTTCTGCGCGCCGTTTGCGGGCGGCGGAAAGTTGGGAACGGGGCTCTTTGTTAAAGCGGGTTCGGCCCGGCGCGCAAAATTTCAGAAAGGGCTTCTTTCTGTTCCCATGCGCGCCTTTGCCTGATATACACGCGATTCTCTGCGACCGCCGGATTTTCCGCTTTGCGGTTGCGGATTCCGGCGCGGTTTTGCGCAGGCGGTTTTTCCGGCTTCGCTTTATTATGCGCGGCTAATTCAGCGAAGGGGGGGATTTCGGCCTTTCAAGGGCGGCGTATTCGGGGCGCTCGCGGATCAGCAATTCCCTCCATATGTCCTCGGCCGGTATCTCGAAAATCGCGCCGATATCGGCGTTTGAAACTATCCACTCCCCCTCGGAAATTTCGCTTTGCAGCTGTTTAGGCGCCCAGCCCGAGTATCCGGAAAATGCCGCGACTTTCGCATCGGGATTGTTGGAAATTTCCTCTATCGCGTTTTGCGTGGTCGTCCCGAAAGAGAAACTGCCCCCGCATTCGCATTCTCCTCCGCGGGAGCAGACCGCGATGCTGACGGTCTCCTTGCCCACCGGCCCGCCGTCGAATATTTCGACATCCTCCAACGGGGTCGATTCGAACTCGGCGGATATTTCGCCGAGCTTTTTGCCGCCGGGTTTGTTTATGGCGATTCCAAAGGCGCCGTCCTCGTTGTCCTCCAAAAGCAGTACCACCGACTCCTCGAAAAAATCCCCCGAGTGCGACGGCGACGATATCAGGAAACTCCAGGAAATGTCGTCGTAATAGTTGCGCATTTCAAAGCTTTTCTATTTCCACGCGCGAGTCCTCGAAAAATTTCAGGCAGAGGTCGTCGTTGTTGTAGTCGTGGAGGTATTTTATTTTTGAAATTCCGGCCGCCACCAGGAGCTTGGCGCAGTTGACGCACGGGAAATGGGTTATGTAGGCGGTGCAGCCGCTCAGCGGAACCCCGCGCCGCGCGGCGTCGGATACCGCGTTCTGCTCGGCGTGCACGGTGGCCTGCTCGTGGCCGTCGCGCACGCACGACGAGTGCGGGGCGCCGGGCAGAAACCCGTTGTAGCCCGCGGCGACAATCCTGTTTTTGTGCTCCCCGCCGCTTACTATCACGCAGCCGACATGCAGGCGCTCGCACGCCGAGCGCGAGGCCATGAGTATTGCCGCGCAAATAAAATACTCGTCCCACGTGGGACGCCGGCCCCACGCGCGGACGGCGCCCTCCACGCCCCTTATGAGTTCGGAATTTTCCATATGGCCGTTTATATGAATACGCATGAAAAGAGAACCGCAAAAAAGTGCATAAAGCTGCCCAGCAGCACGAATACATGCCACACTGCGTGGGAAAACCTTTTGCTTTTGCGCAGATAGAAGAATACTCCGCCGGTGTAGAAGAGACCGCCGAGAACGAGGAATATTATGGCCGTAGGCGGAAGCGCGGCAAACAGCTTGCCCGATAGGAAGACTATCAGCCAGCCCATGGCGAGATACAGCCCCACCGACCACCGCTTCGTTCCGGAACCCCCCGCATAGATTTTCAAAAAAGTCCCGAGTATCGCGAGCGTCCATATTATCCCGAATACCGTCCACGCTGCGGGCGTCCATTTCCACCA
>ERZ827168.586-NODE-586-length-57751-cov-5.812240_pt1 | contig 57751 bp, 39 predicted proteins | sample MGYA00519868_ERZ827168 | MGnify/ENA primary metagenome ERZ827168 (study PRJEB31778, sample SAMEA3449271) | human gut metagenome | biome: human gut; feature: human-associated habitat; material: faeces | place: United Kingdom | collected 2010/2012 ... | reverse complement strand
ATCTGGAAGCTGTAGGTCAGAAGGGAGGAAAACTGCCCCACGTCGAGGTCGAGGCCCCGGCTGGTGATGATGGTATAAGAGCCGAAGGAGAGCACGAACACCATGACGGTATAGAGGCAGAACTGCATAAGCGGATTGTTGATAGCCAGGATTTTTTCCGCCCTCGTGAAATCGGCGCAGACATCCTCCGCCGCGGCTGAGAATTTTTCTTTTTCATAGTCCTCCCGCACAAAGGACTTGACCACCCGAATCCCTGTAAGATTTTCCTGAATATCCAGGTTGAGCTTATCGTACTTTTTGAGCAGTCGGTTTGAACTTTTCAGATCGGAGTTTCCGTTGAACACTCCGTCTACCGAGAATCCCGGCTCGTGGCTTACGATATACAGCCCTTCCGAGTTGTTTATCAACGTATAGCCGCCTATTCCCGTTTTAATGCTGTACGCTTTGGAAAGACCGCCGTCTATCGTTATATGGCGGCAGTTTCCGCTTTCCGGCGTTTCGCCGTCCTTCACGCGGACGGGTTTGTGTCCGTTCACTATCACGGAGTATTTTCCGTTTGCGCCGAATTCGTTTAAAACTTTCAGACAATATTCTTCCGATTTTATGAACCTGTAATAAGGGTCTTCCTTTTCGCAAAGCGAACCGCCGAAATATTTCTCGTAAACGCGCATTTTATCCCGCCCGAAAAGCGGCGACTTTTTTCCGCACCACAAATACCACGCGTAATCGATCGCGTATTCGTCGCCGCGCGCGGCGTTTTTCACGATAGCGTTCAACTTGTCGTAAAGTTTTTTGCCGGAATACTTTTCGCTGCCCACGGGTACGAGCGAAAATTCGCCGTTTTCTTCCGTCGGCACGCAGCCGTGCATGATAAGGTTGCCGTTGAAAACTTTATACATGCTTCCCTTTTTCAGAAGAAAATCTATGTGCCTGCGCAGGCGATCATTCGACGAAAACTCGCCTATAAGGTGATTAACGAGCCATTTTTCTTTTTCTGTAAGTTTGTCGTCGCGGAGCAGAATACGGTCGTCCATCCCGAATTCCGGGTGGTTTTTTATCAGTTCGTTTTCGAGTTTCAGTTGCAGAACGGTTACGGCTTTCGTCATTTTGCGTAGCACCGCGTTGCGTTCGAGTTCGCTTTCTATGCCGTAAAGGTCGGATATGACGAAGTTCTCGCAGTCGTCGTCGGCGTATTCTTCCAGCGCGAAACTCATCAGCGGACGTAAGTTTATTCCGTAGTTTTCGATAACCTGTAAGTTGCGGTAAAGGCAATTGATTCGTAAAAGGTTGCAGATCAGAGCCGCGTTGCCGAAAAACGCGCCCATCCAGAGTATGTCGTGGTTGCCCCATTCTATGTCGAGAGAATGATAGGCGGCGAGCGTGTCCATTATTTTCGGCGCGCCGTTGCCTCGGTCGTAAATATCCCCCACGACGTGCAATTTGTCGATTGCCATGCGCTGAATCAGATAACTCATGCGGATAATGAAATTTTCCGCGTTGCCGAGTTCGATAATTTCGCGAATGATTCCGCTGTGGTATTTAGCCTTGGATATGCTGTGATATGGCATGTTGATGAGTTCGTCGATTATGTAGCGATACTCCGCAGGAATGGCTTTACGCACTTTGGAGCGCGTGTATTTCGCGGTCGTAAGTTTTATGACTTCTATCAGACGCCTTAAAATTTTCGAGTAAAAAGCGGGCGTTTTTTCCTTTTCGGATATGCGCGAAAGATATTCTTCGGGGTAATATATGAGCGCGGCGAGTTTGTTTTTTTCGTCCTCCGGCACGGTTTTGCCGAGAGCAAGGTCGATTTTCGTGCGGATAACGCCCGACGCGTTTCTTAAAATATGCAAAAAAATCTCCGATTCGCCGTGCAGGTCGCTCAGAAAATGCTCCGTGCCTTTCGGAAGCCCTTGTATGGCTTTCAGATTGATGATTTCCGTCATAACGGCTTGCGGCGTTGCAAATTGCTTGGATAAAAGTTCAAACTCGCCTTGTTTCATTCCGATTCCTCTCCGAAGTTTATAGTAAATATTATACACGGCGGCGAGAAATATGTCAATTTTAATTGCAACAAATTGTAAAAATTCTGAAAGATATTATAATACGGATTCCGTTCTTTATCACTTGCTGTTTTTGCGGCGGCAACCGGCAACGGTTGCCGCGTTCGTCGCTTTGAAAATATTTATGATTTGCCGTCTTCGCCCGATTGCTTTAATTCCGATTTTCTATTATAATTAAAACATATAAACGAAAGAGGTGAAAAGATGAAACTTACTGTTTCCGAATGGAACGTTAAAATTTTTTCAAAGGACGACGTCGTTCCGCTTACTTCGCATAAGTGCTTGAAAAACGAAACGTTTTTGTTTCAGGTATTTGCGGAAGCGGACGAGGATTTTCGCGGCAGAATCGAGATTAACTCAAGTTTAAAATGTGTGTGTTACCGCGTGGAAAAGGTTAAGGGCGATTATTATCTCGACAAGGAAAAGGACGACTATTACGTTTACGCGAAAGACGATACGTATCCCGAACTGTTGAGAAAAACGGACGAACTCGATCTCCGGAAGGGCGAAACCGCGACGTTGTTTTTCGAGTTGCCGTCTTCGGATAAACCTATCGGGGAACACGTTATAAAAATCGCCGCGGGCGGAGCGGACGTCGAACTCACTCTCGAAGTTCTGCCCGAAAAACTCTGCGACGCGGACATAATTCTCACCAACTGGTTTCATTATGACGGAATTTGCAATTATTACGGCTTAAAGCCTTTTTCGGAAGAATTTTACGCGAGATTCCGCCTGTTTTTAGCCGCTTATGCGAAAATGGGCAACAATATGATTCTCATACCCGCGTTCACGCCCGCGCTCGATACCGAAATCGGGGGAGAAAGGCTCACTACGCAACTCGTAAAAATAACGAAGCGTGGCGAGGAGTATGACTTTGATTTTTCGGAATTCGACAAAGTCATCGGAACTTGCAAAGAGGCAGGGATAAAATACTTCGAACTTTCGCATCTGTTCACGCAGTGGGGCGGCAAGGCTTGCCCTAAGATCGTCGCAACCGAAAACGGAGAAGAGAAGAAGATTTTCGGCTGGGACGTCTCCTCGACGGACGAGAAATATCTCGCGTTTTTGAAGCAATATTTCGCCGCGCTCGCTCCGCATCTCGAAGAACTCGGTATTTCCGAACAAACGTATATGCACCTTACCGACGAGCCGAACAAGCCCGATCTGGATAACTACGTCCGCTTGTCGGAGTTTGTGAGAGAGAACAATTACGGAATAAAAACGCTCGACGCGATGTCGCATTACGAACTCGCGGAGAAAAAAGCGGTGACTTTGCCGGTCGTAAGCATGAACAGCGCGGAGTTCGATAGGTTTTCCGGCGCGGACAGAATGGTTTATTACTGCATAGGCGTGGACGAAAATTATCTCTCGAACCGTTATTTTCATATGCCGCTTCAGAGAACGGAAGTCCTCGGCATGCAACTTTACGACATAAACGCCGGGGGGTTTTTGCAGTGGGGATTTAACTTTTACAATTCTTTTTTGTCCGTCAGGGCGTTGAATCCTTATAAGGAAACCACTGCGGACGGGCATTTCTGCGCGGGCGATTCGTTCATCGTTTACCCCGGCGAAAAGGACGTCGAATATTCTTTGAGATATTTCGCAATGCTGAAAGCCTTTGAGGAATACAGACTTCTGAAAACGCTCGAAGGTAAATTCGGCAGAGATTACGTTTGCGGAGTTTTACACGACTACGGGATAAAGGGTATACACGATTATCCGCGGAGCGCGGAAAAACATTCGGAATTCGCGGAAAAACTGAAATCATTGTTAAACTGATTAAAAAGCGGGCGCAGCCGATTGAAAATCGGCTGCGCCCTGAAGTTTGTCGTATATTCGTATAATTAAACGTTGAAACGGAAGAGAACGACGTCGCCGTCTTTCATCACGTAATCCTTTCCCTCGGAACGGACTTTTCCGAGTTCCTTTGCTTTGGTGTAACTGCCTATTTCGAGCAGAAGTTCCCAATCGATACATTCGGCGCGGATAAAGCCTTTTTCAAAATCGCTGTGGATTTTGCCTGCCGCTTGCGGGGCTTTCGTACCCTCTTTTATCGTCCAGGCGCGGGTTTCGTCCTCGCCGGAAGTGAGAAAACTTATCAGTCCGAGCAGTTTATAGGAGGCCTTCACAAGACGGTTGAGTCCGCTTTCTTTAAGTCCGAGATCTTCGAGAAAAACAGCCGCTTCGTCGGGCGGGAGTTCGGAGATTTCCTCTTCCGTTCTCGCGCAGATGACGAGCGTTTCGCTGCCTTCTTTCTTCGCGTAATCGGCGACTTCCTTTGCGAGCGGAACGTCGTTCACGTCCTTTCCCATGTCCGCTTCGGAAACGTTCGCCGCGTAAATCACGGGTTTTGCGGAGAGCAGGAAAAGTCCGTCCACGTATTTCTGTTCCTCTTCGGTGAGTTCCAGCCCTCTCACGGGCATTTCTTTTTCCAGCCTGTCGAGAACTTTTTTAAGTATGTCCGATTCGATTTTATATTTTTTGTCGCCCGATTTGATCATCCCGAACGCTTTGTCGTAACGCTTCTGAACGGTTTCGATGTCGGCGAGAATAAGTTCGAGATTGATTATTCCGATATCTCTTATCGGGTCTACGGTGTTTTCCACGTGCGTAACGTTTTCGTCCTCGAAACATCTCACAACGTGAACGATCGCGTCCACCTCTCTTATGTGCGAAAGGAATTTGTTTCCGAGTCCTTCGCCTTTGGACGCGCCCTTTACAAGCCCTGCGATATCGACGAATTCTATGCTTGCCGGCGTAACTTTTTTGCTGTTATAAAGCGCGGCGAGTCTGGGAAGTCTTTCGTCCGGAACGGCAACCACTCCCACGTTCGGTTCGATGGTGCAGAACGGAAAGTTCGCCGCCTGCGCGCCTGCGTGCGTGATTGCGTTGAAAAGAGTGGATTTGCCGACGTTCGGCAATCCTACGACTCCTAATTTCATATTCTATCTCCTGTCTGTTCGGATATAGCCGCGGCTTCGGTGTCGCCGCGGTATATGCTTAAAGTTTATTTTTCTTTATAATTTCACGATAAATTATACAGCAAAAAGTAAAATTATTCAATTCTTTTGTTGCGGTATTTTGCTTTTTATGATAAAATTTATTATTATATTCCGTCCGCGCGGAGAAAACCGCTCGGGCGAGGTTTTAAGAAAACAGATTCAAGGAAGTCAAAATGGATTACAAAAAACACATCGCGGAAAAACTCGCTTCCTGCGGGATAGACAAAGAGGAAATAGAGGCGGCGATAGCCGTTCCGCCGGACAACAAAATGGGCGATTACGCTCTGCCTTGCTTCAAATTCGCGAAGGTTATGAGAAAATCCCCCGTCGCGATTGCCGAAGAACTTAAAAACACGTTCGCCACCGACGACGCGATAAGCGAGGTCGAAGCGGTGAACGGTTACCTCAATTTCAGAGTAAACAGAACCGCGCTCGTCAAGGAAACGCTTGAAAAAATCGCGGAGCAGGGCGAGGCTTTCGGCTCGTCCGATATGGGCAACGGCAAAACGATCTGCATCGACTATTCGTCGGTCAATATCGCAAAGCCCTTCCACATAGGGCATTTGTCCACCACCGTCATCGGCGGCGCGCTTTATCGTATCTTCAAATTTCTCGGTTATAACACCGTGGGTATAAACCACCTCGGCGACTACGGCACTCAGTTCGGAAAACTCATTTACGCGTATAAACACTGGGGATCGGAAGAGGCGGTGAAAGAGGGCGGAGTTAAGGAACTCACCCGCCTTTACGTCCGCTATCACAAAGAGAGCGAAAACGATCCGTCCATGGACGACGAGGCGAGAAGTTATTTCAAACTTATCGAAAACGGCGACGAAGAATGTGTTAAACTCTTCAATCTCTTCAAGGAAATCACCCTGAAAGAAGTGGAGAAGATTTACGACGAACTCGACATAAAATTCGATTCTTACGCGGGCGAAAGTTTTTATAACGACAAAATGCAGCCCGTCATCGACGAACTCGCCGAAAAAGGACTTTTAGTCGAGAGCGAGGGAGCGAAGATCGTCGATCTCGAAAAATACGGAATGCCGCCGTGCATTATTTTAAGGTCGGACGGCGCTTCGCTTTACGCAACGCGCGATCTCGCCGCGGCTTGTTACCGCAAAGAGCATTACGACTTCGATAAGTGCCTTTACGTGGTGGCGTATCAGCAGAATCTCCATTTCAAACAGATTTTCAAAGTGCTGGAACTTATGGGTAAGCCCTGGGCTAAGGATCTTGTTCACGTGGCTTACGGAATGGTTTCCCTGCTGGACGACAACGGCAATCAGGTCGCTATGAGCACGAGAAACGGCACGGTCGTTCTTTTGGAGGACGTTCTGAAAAAGTGCCACGAAAAGTGCCTCGAAATCATCGAACAGAAAAACCCCGATCTCGAGGATAAGGAAAACGTCGCCCGTCAGGTCGGCACGGGCGCGGTGATTTTCGGCGCGCTCTCCAACAGCAAGATAAAAGACATAGCGTTCAGTTACTCCAAAATTCTCAACTTCGACGGCGAAACAGGACCTTACGTTCAGTACACCGCCGCGAGAATAAAGAGCGTTTTAAGGAAGGGCGGAGCGATCGGAAAATACGAGATCAAAAACGTAAACGAGGACGAATATCAACTTATAGCCCTGCTTTCTACTTTCCCTGACGTCGTTAAGGCGGCGGCGGAAAGGCTCGAACCGTTCTTCGTAACGCGTTACGCGATAGACGTCGCGTCGGCGTTCAACAAGTTCTATTTCGATTGCAAAATCATCGGCGACGACGCAAACGAAACCAATTTCAGGCTTGCGATAAGTTCCGCAACGCTCACGGTTCTTTCGTCCGCGCTCACCCTTCTCGGCATAAAAGTCCCGGAGAGAATGTAATATGGCAGATATGAAAAAACTCGTTATTTTCGACCTCGACGGCACTCTCACCAACACCGTGCCGGACATAGAGGACAACGTGAACAAAACCATGCGCAAATTCGGCTATCCCGAAATCACCGCGGACGAGGCGAGAAGATTCGTCGGCAACGGCGCGAAAATTCTCATCGAAAGGTCGCTTAAAGGCGCCGCGCCCGAAAACTTCGACGAAATAGTCGCGTTTTATAACGATTCGTATAACTTCTGCGGAAGCCCGAAAACCTGCGTTTACGACGGAATGTCGGAACTGCTGAAAGAACTCAAAGCGGACGGTTATCTGCTTGCGGTGGTTTCCAACAAGCCGCAGGACGGAACGACGGAAGTTATCCGCAAGTTCTTCGGCGACGGGTTGTTCGATTACGTTTACGGGCAGAGAGAAGGCGTTAAAACCAAGCCGAGCAAAGAGCCGGTGGAAATAGTTTTAAAGGCTTTAAGCGTTGAAAAACGCGACGCGGTTTACGTGGGCGACAGCGAGGTGGACGCCTTAACGGCGAAAAACTCGGGACTTTACGGAATAAGCGTTCTGTGGGGTTTCAGAGAAAAGGAATTGCTCGTGGAAAACGGCGCGACGGTTTTCGCCGCCACGGCGAGAGAATTACGCGAAAAAATCGAAAACTATTTTGTAAATCTTTAAAAATATAAATAAAACTTAATATTCGTATAAAAAACCCGAAATGCTGAAACATTCGGGTTTTTCTTGACTTTTTAATCCATTGCGCGTAACATTAAACGCATATTTATGCAAAATCGGTGAGTAAAACGGGTTGACGGCAATAGAAGCGAAAAGTCCGAAGCCTGCGTAAAACGCCGATAGCCGAATACCTCTCGGCTAAAGGAGAGCAAATGAAAAAGAAAAAACTTTTATATTCTGCAATCGTCGCCGTAGCGCTTGCGTTATGCGTGGCTTTATGCGTCGGTTGCGGTGAAAAAACGGAAAATTTCAGCGTTTCGTTTAAAGACGGCGATACAACCGTTGCGGAAGTCGTTGTGGAAAGCGGCGCGACCGTAAAAGTCCCCGATTACGGAAAAGACGGTTATAAGTTGGTGTGGATGAACGGCGACGTCGAGTATGATTTCGACGCGCCCGTTACCGGCAATCTCACGCTTACCGCCGCGTTCAGCGTTGAAGGTCACACCGTAACCGTTGTGAATTCCGACGATTCGGTATTGAAAACGCTTACAGTTCCGGACGGAGGTAAAGCGGATCTCGATTCCGTTCATCCGTCGCATCCCTCGAACAACCGCTTGTTTACGTTCAAAGGTTGGGATAAGACGGCGGATAACGTAACCGAAGATATTACGGTTAAGGCTGTATACGATTATAAATCCTTGCCCGAAGATATGTTTAACTTTACCTTGCTCGATGACGGAACTTACGAAATAGCCGTAAAGAACGATAAAGATTTCACCGATTTCGATTTCGGCGGCGAATACGGTCTGCCGTACGAACATAACGGTAAGCCGGTATCGAAAATCGGCGCTTACGGATTCGCGCATTTCCAAAATCTGGGAGATTTGACAGGTTTAACTTATCTCTACGTTCCCGAAAGCGTAAAGGTTGTGGACGCTTACGCGTTTATGCAACAGGAAATCGGGGAAGTGGAGTTTGCGGGACTTGAAGAAATTTATTCTCTGGCGTTTCTTTATTCCAACGCGATAGTAAAACTTCCCGAAACCGTGAATTATATCGAGCCGTACGCGTTTTTCTCTTTCGGGGAATTCCCCGAGGCTATGACGAGCTTTGACGGAAAGGTAGTTCTCAGTGACGATTGTAAGGCTTATTATCAGGATAAACGCGGTGGTATTTATACGGCGAACGGCGAAACGCTTATTTATTTCAGAAACAGTACGGCGGACGGCGAAAGTTACAGTTCGTATTCTATTCCCGACGGCGTGAAATATATTTATCCTGCCGTTTTCTATAGGGAATATAATTTGGAATCTATCGTGTTTAAAGGCGATATCGACACCATCGGTTCGGCTTGTTTCTATTCTTCCGGTATCAGTGAATACGATTTCCGCGGAACTGTACGCAAAATCGAGGGTAGCGAAACCGTTTATCAGACCAAAGGTTCGGCTTCGGAAGAAAATCTGAAAGAGTTGCGTCAGGGCGCGTTTTCGCATAGTTATGCGATTTCTCAAAGCGATTCCTTCACGCTTCCTTCGGGTCTGAAATATATCGGCGACAACACTTTCTTCGATACGGGCATTAAAGAAGTCCGTCTTGACGGTGTGGAATACGTCGGATTTATGGCTTTCTGGGCAGACGCAAGTTACTGGAAGTTGGATACCATTGTCGTTACTAACAGCGATAAATATTATAGTTATGAAGATAAAGCGTTGATTGAACGCGGTACAGGCCCGGAATACAACGGCAAGGCGGGCGACACATTTATGGTTTACGCTTCCTGTTTAAGCGGCGTATCGGGCAAAGAACTGCTTGAAAATACCGATAAATACGTTACCGATACTTTCTGCGTGCCTGACGGCGTTACGGCGTTTCATCCTTACGCCTTTTTCGAAGCGAACTTTATCCGTCACCTCGTATTACCCGAGGGAGTTCGCAGTTTGCCGGCGGGATTCCTCAGCTCGGGAGGCTCTATATATGTCTATGACGACGACGGAAATTTCCTTGGAGAAAAAACTCTCGGGATGGTAGATATCAGTTGCCCCTCGACGTTGACCGAAATCGACGCGTACGACGGCGCGGACAAATGGCTTCTTATAGACGATTATCATAACGCGATAGTGCTGAGAGCGGAGGGCGCGAAAGGTCTGATTTTCCCCAACGGGTGCAATCTCAAAAAGCTCAGCAGTTTCTCCCTTTATATAGAAAAAGACACGTTTGTAATTCCCGCTTCGGTAACCGATTACGCAGGAAATGCGGTTTTCCGCGTGAACGGCGTTATGAAATTCGAAGTGGAAAAAGACAACCCCAAATACGTTGCGTTCGGCGGCTGGTTGTATGAAAAACTCGGCGGTAACGAGCTTAAACTGGTTCAGATTCCATACGATCCCGCCGCAACCGAACTTGTTTTCCCCGAAACGGGAGATTACACGTTGACAGAAATCGGAACTATGGCGTTTAGAATGTTCAGTCTTACGAACCTTGTAATTCCGGACACGGTAAAGAGAATCGACGCTTACGCCTTTGCCGACAGCACGTATGCCAACGTAACTATTTCCGCAAGCGTGGAATATATGGGCGATTACGCGTTTATGTACGGTTACGGTCTGGAAAGCGTCACCTTTAAGGGGAGTGTTCCGCCTGAAATGGGAAAGGAAGTGTTCTTCTGTATGTTCGACGAAACGCTCGGCGGAACTAAGATATACGTTCCGGAGGCGGCTTACGAAACCTGGCTTGCGTTTTTGACCGAGTACGGCAAAAAGTACGACGTGGAAGGATATTACAACAATATCGTGACAATTTAAGGTTTGAGCGCGTTGAAAGATGAATTGCAAGAAAAAATCGATTTATACTTCTCAAAAATCATTGACGAACGGCAAATCGGATATGCTTCTAACAGGTCATCTTATCCTCGGCGAATAAGCAAATGATTTTTGTAAAACAGAGCCGCCGCAACGGAAAAGAAAATTTTCCGTTGCGGCGGCTTTTTGCATGGTTTTATTTCGATAAGTCGGGGCTGTTCGCCGCGAGATTATCGCTTTCGTCCGAATCCGCGTCGGCGGGCATAATCGAAGTAAGTTCGGGTTTATCGGATTTTATCACGTAAATCATTCCGTTGAAAATCTCGCCGAGATTCCGCGCGATTTCCTTTTCCGAAAAGACGCACACCTTCGATGCGACGAGCGAACAAAGCCCGTAAGAGTAAATCCACATTTGTCTGAAAAGGCGTTCGGCTTGCTCGCGGCTTGCGTTGTAATCTCTCATGATTATGTCGATGTCGTTCTGCTTGCCGAAGGGGATAATTTTCTGCGCGGCGTCGAAGTCCGCCTGCCCGGAGGTTTCCTGCATGAAGAGAAGTCTGAAAAGCCGGGGCTGTTCCGCGGCGAATTTAACCCATTGCATTCCGCGCTTTTTATAGGCCGGGTAAAATTCTTCCGCCACCGCCATATACTCGTTGAAAATCTCAACGGCACGGTTTTTAACTTCCGTTTTCAGTTCGTCCATATCCTTGAACAAAGTGGAAATAGGGCAGGACGAACTTCCGAGATATTTTCCGAGTTCTCTCGCGGTAAGGCTTTCGTAACCTCTTTCTTCGATGAGATTCATCGCCGCGGTTATCATCTGATCTCTTGTAAATTTCGGTTTCGGTGGCATTGTTCCCTCTGTGTTTTTGCTGTCTTAATATACAATATATAATATTATCTCACTTTTTCCGACGTTTGTCAAATCCGGCATGCCGGACAAGAATAAAACGAACCGTGGTCTGACGGCGAGTTTTTATGCTAAGACAAGGCACGCGAACTTGACTATACGAAAAGAGTTCGGATCATTTCGCAGACTTTTTCCTTCATGACGGAATAATCGAGATAATCGTGCGTGTCGTAAACGTATTCGTGCGCGAAAGACTGAATGGAATTCATCGCCAGATGCACGCCCTCTTTCAGCCCTTTCTTTTCAAAACCGAGTTCGCCGAGTTTTGCGTAAATTTTTTCGGTGATTACGTCCTGCAACGCCATAAATTCGTTTTTCACGTCCTCGTCGCTCACTTCGAGAGAGTGAAGCGTGTTGTGAAGGTGAGCGTTTTCCTTATGCGTTTTTATCGTCACGTCGATAAATTCAACGATAAGCGCGTCGATATCCAGCGGCAGTTTTATTCCGTCGATTATCCTGCCGAAAGGTTCGGTAACCTTATCGATATATATATTGAGAACGTGGAGCAGAATATCGCGTTTGTCTTTGAAATAACTATATACTATTCCGGTGGAAACCCCCGCGCGCTTCGCAATCTCCTGCGTGTTCGCGCTGTAATAGCCGATTTCGGCGAATAATTCGTAACTTGCGTCGATTATTTTCTGCTTTTTTTCGTTGGACCGCTCCTGTTGCGGCTGTCTTATCGTCTTTTCCATATATCCATTATATGATATTCCGAAAAAAAAAGCAAGAAAAATTTTATGAATATGAAAAAACATTCATATTTTTGCTTGACAACGGAATTCGCTCTTGCTATAATGAATGCGAAATTGAAGTTTTATTCATATTTCAAAAATAAACTAAGCCATAGTTTAGCCGCAGGTGATTGTGGTTTAATGCAATCGCCTGAGGCAAAGTGAAAAAGGAGAAAAGGTATGCCTATAGTTTTAGCGCCGACAAATCAACAACTCAGAATAGTCCGAATAGCGGCGGACGAAAAGTTGAAAAAACATCTCGAAAGTCTCGGGATAACGTTGGACGGCGAAATTACGGTTTTAAGTTCGAGCGGCGGAAGCGTTGTAGTTAAGGTAAAGGACGGACGCATCGCCCTCGACGGCAACCTTTCGACGAAAATTTTCGTCGCGTAAGATTTGTAATCAATCAGTTTTGATTAAGGAGATATAAAATGGAGAAAACTCTTAATTTGTTTGAGGTCGGCGAACACGGAACGGTAAAGTCCGTAACCGGCGAAGGCAAAATCAAAAGGCGTCTTTTCGATATGGGAATTACTCCCGGCGCGGACGTTCTTATGAGAAAGAAAGCGCCTTTGGGCGATCCCATCGAGATTACCATAAGAGGCTACGAACTCACGCTTCGTAAAACCGAGGCGGTATGCGTCAATATGGAGGTAAACAAATAATGAAAAGATTTGCCCTGGCAGGCAACCCGAACTGCGGAAAAACGACGCTTTTCAACAGTCTGACGGGTTCTACGGCTCACGTCGGCAACTGGCCCGGCGTAACGGTCGACAAACGCGACGGCGTTTATAAAAAATGCGCCGAACCCATTTCGATAGTCGACCTTCCCGGTATCTATTCTCTTTCGCCTTACACTCCTGAAGAAGTTATCGCGAGAAATTACGTTTTGGACGAGAAGCCCGATTGCGTCATCAACATCGTCGACGCTACGAATTTAGAGCGTAACCTTTATCTTACCACTCAACTTCTCGAAATAGACGTTCCTATGGTCGTCGCTCTCAACATGATCGACGCCGTTGAAAAAGCAGGCGACAAAATCGACGAAAAAGCCCTTGAAAACAAACTCGGCGTACCCGTCGTAAAGATTTCCGCTCTCAAAGAAAAAGGTCTTAAAGAACTTATGGATAAGGCTTATAACGAGAGCAAGAAAAAGCGCGTAGGCATTACCGTTTTGAAGGATTCGCCCCTTGCGCACGTTATCGGCGACGTAAAAATCGCGCTCGAAGGTCAGAACGTCGCAAACCCGCTGTTCCACGCCGTTAAACTTGTCGAAAACGACGAGATCGAAGTGAAAATGCACAAAGAAACGGTCGGAATGGTCAGCGCGTTCAAAAAGACGTTCAACGACGATATTTTCGGCAACGATTTCGAGGCGCTGGTTGCGGACGCGAGATATAAATACATATCCAAGAACTTCGCGCCGGTCGTAACCCGCAAAAACAAAGAAAAATTCAAAACTTCCGCTTCGGACAAGGCGGATAAGGTGCTTACGCACAAGGTTTGGGGTATTCCCATATTCCTCGTGGTTCTGTTCCTTATCTTCCACCTTACCTTCTCCGAAAACCTGTTCTTTATAAACGGATTCGGCGACGGCTGGATGCCCTCTCTTTCCGATAACGAAGCCTTCCTCGAAAAAGACGACGACGGCAACGTCGTTTATGAAGACGATCTCGATTACTACATGACCGAGAACGGCGATTATCTCACCGTCGGAAGCGAAGGCGTAACCGACAACGGCAACGGTACTTATTCCATCGAAGGCGAGGACGGAGAGTTTGTCGCCGACGACGAAGGTCGCCTTGGAAGCCGCGTGCCTGTTCTTAACTACGGCGGAAGATGGCTCGCAACTATTTACGACGGAACGATTTATTCGCCCGGCGTTGTGGTAAACAATATCTGGAACGATATGATAGTCGGCGAAATAGCCGGACGTATTCAGGAAGCCGTAGACGGCAGCGGAATGGCGGACTGGGCGAAAGGTCTTATCAATAACGGTATCATAGACGGTATCACGGCCGTTCTTTCGTTCCTCCCTCCGATTCTTGTATTGTTCTTATTCTTCTCGATTCTCGAAGATTCCGGGTATATGGCGCGTATCGCGTTCATTCTGGACAGAATGTTCCGTAAATTCGGACTTTCGGGAAGAGCGTTCCTCCCGATGATCATGGGCTTCGGTTGTTCCGTTCCCGCAATGATCAACACGAGAACGCTTGCAGACGAAAAAGAAAGAACGGCGACCGTCCGCGTTATCCCGTTCTTCTCCTGCGGAGCAAAACTTCCCATACTTACGGCAGTTGCCGGCGCGCTTGTTATCGGCACGGGTATCAGCGCGGATCTGATTACTTACTCGATGTATCTCTTAGGCATAATAACCGCAATCGTTTCGGTTCTGCTTATGAGAAACACCTCGCTCAAAGGCGAAACGCCTCCGTTCATAATGGAACTTCCGGCATATCACGCGCCGCAGTTCAAGAACCTTATGGCTCACCTTTGGGATAAAACGAAGCACTTCGTAAAGAAAGCGTTCACGATAATCCTTGCTTCGACGATAGTCATCTGGTTCCTTACTCACTTCGATTTCCAGTGGCATATTCTTGCCGACGAAAAAATCAACGAGAGTATTCTTGCCAAGATATCGATGCTCGTTCAGCCGATTTTCACTCCCGTCGGATTCGGAAGTCAACTCGGCGAATACGGTTGGGTATTCGTTCTTGCGGCGGTTTCCGGTCTTATCGCCAAGGAAAACGTCATTTCCACATTCGGAACGCTTGCGGCTTGCCTTATCGCTAACCCCGCGGTTGCTGCCGAAATCGGACTTGCGAATATCACGAGCGAAGCGGGTGTCGGCGCCGTCAAGGCAATGATTCTTGCAACGGGCATTTCCGTTCCGGGACTCCTTGCGTTCATCGCGTTCAACATGACGACCATTCCGTGCTTCGCGGCGGTAGGTACGGCAAAAGCGGAACTTCAGGATAAGAAACGCTATAAATGGACGCTCCTGTTCTGGATAGCGACGTCTTACGTCGTATCCGCTATGGTTTACACGATCGGATCGTGGTGGTGGACGGCGTTTATCTGGGCAGCGGTTGTCGCGGCGGTCGCCGTAGTGATCGTTATGAGAAACAAAAAACTTGCGGCAAAACAGAACGTTCTTGCGTAAAAGCAAAACGGGTTTGAAATAAGCCTGCAAAACTTTGAACGTAAATAAATTCGGATTGATTGCATAAATTAATCAAAGGAGAGCAAATATGGGCGCTCTGGAAATACTTTTAATAATTGCATGCGCCGGCATTGTGATAGCCGTGAGCGTGACGTCGATAATCAGAAAGAAACAAGGCAAACACGATTGTGATTGCGGCGGCGATTGCGCGCATTGCTCGGCTTGCCGAAACGCGACGAAAAAGAAATAATCTTCCAAAAATAAAAGGACGCTCCCGTGTCGACAGGCTCGGGAGCGTCCTTTTCCGTTGTGTGTTATTTGCGGTTGTGTTTACGCGTTAAACGGCTTATAGGACGATTTTTAAAGATTGTTTGAGATTGTCCGATTAAATTTGCGGCTGATTTTCTTTCGCGGCGATAAGGCGTTTGTAGTCGTTTTCGATCATATCCGCGACTTCGTTCCACGTCCTGTACAAATCCTTCCGCGCGTTTGCCGCCACGCGGTTATAAAGTTCTTCGTCCGATAAAATCTCGATTATTCTCTCCGCGTAAGCCTCTTCGGATTGTTCGGCGAAAAAGCCGTTGACGTTTTCCGTAACCGTGCCGGCGGTTTTCGCGCCCTTTAAAAACAGGGTAGGGGTGCTTTGGCAGGCGGCTTCTATCTGTACGAGAGAGTTCGTGTCGTATAAGGACGGGAAGAGAAAAAGTTTTGCTCTCGCGTAGATTTTTTCGAGCGTTTCCTTGCTTTCAACCTTGCCGCAGAAAATTATTTCGTTTTCAAGCCCGAGTTCGCAGGCGAGTTCTTTCAGTTCGTCCTCGTCCTGTCCGTTGCCGACGAAAAGCGTTTTAAAAGCCACGCCTTTGTCTTTAAGAACCTTAAGCGAGCGGATGAGAAAATCGAGATTTTTAAGGAAGTTGATTCTGCCCACGAAGAGGAAAACGAGATCATCCTCTTTAAGCGAAAACATATCGTTAACGAACTTATACGCCGACGTTTTATCTTCAATCGGCGTGTGCGCCGTGGCGTTCGGGCGGATATAACAAGGCGCGGTCAAGCCGTATTCGTCCACGTAAAGCCGACGGATGGCTTCGTTCACGGTGTAACATTCGTCGCACGCGTTGAAAACCTGCATCATCGCGCGCATCGCGAGTTCCACGCTCTTTTTGAGTTTCAGGTTTCTTTCGAAGTCGAGTTTATATTGCGAATGAATGGTCGCGACTAAGGGAATCCCGCGTTTTTTCGCGAGCGTTCTGCCTATCATTCCCACGGCGAACGGCGAGTGAATATGCGCGACGTCGAGTTCGCATTTTCTCAGTTCGTTCATAAAATTCGCGTCGAGCGCGGGCATCGGCACAACGTAATCGTATTTATCGATCGAAAGCGATTCGCATCTTACCACTCTGTAGGGGTAAACCGAATCGTCGTGCTTCGTCAGTCCGTTTGGGCAGAACACGGTCACGTCGTTTCCCTTTTCGGTTAAAAGCCTTGCGTAATTGTCGACGACTTTGATAACGCCGTCTATCATCGGGTAGAACACGTCTACGAAAAATCCGATTTTCATTTTCCCTCCGTTTCAGTGAGATTTATGGTTTCTGCGTCCGGCGCGGCGGAGCGTCGGGTTTGCTTATTTTGCGAGTTCAACGTGAGCGGAAAACTCGTTCTGCTTGCTTATTTTGCGAGTTCCGCGTGCGCGTTCGGCGCAACGAGAACGGTGCTGTAATCGGTGTAAATCACGCTGCCTGCTTTCGCTTTGGGCGGCTTTTTTACGAACCTTTTTTCGGCGTAGTCCACGGGGACTTTGCTCGCGGCTTGCGCTTCCGAATAAAAAGCGCATATTTCCGCGGCTTTAACGATAACGTCGTCCGGGATTTTGCCGCCCTTGGTTTCGATTATCACGTGCGAGGAGTGGTAGCCCTTCGTGTGAAGCCATACGTCGTTTTTGAACGCGCGCGAAGTGAGCCTGTCGTTCTGAACGTTGTTTTTTCCGCATTTAACCACGTATCCGTCCACGTCGAAAACCCTGTACGGCGATTCTTTTTCCTGCTTTTTGCGGAATTTCGGCGGAGGAGTTATGCCTTCGTTTATAAGTTCGTTTTCCACGTCCTCGAAGTCGGCCACGTTTTCCGCGGCGAGAATTTCCAGCCGCACCGAGCCGAGATAGGCGAGTTCTTTTTCCGTCTGCTCCTTTTGCGGAACGACTATTTCGAGCGCGCGTTTTTCTTTGGCGTATTTTTTGAAATATCTTTGCGCGTTTTTGTTCGGCGTGAGATTTTTGTCGAGGGTTATCTTCACGGGTTTGTTTTCGTCGTAATAATTTTCGAGCGTAACCTCGCTCATCCCCTCTTTGATTTTGTACATATAGGCGGTTATCAATTCGCCTTTAAGCCTGTTTTCTTCATAGTCCTCGCAGGAAAGAATCTTTTCCTTTTCGCCCTGAAGTTTTTTCGTGTTCTTTTTTATCAGACCGTTTATTTTGTCGAGCAGTTGTTTTTGTTTCAGCGCGAAACCTTTTTTAACGTCGCGCGTCGTATAAAAATCGTCCTGTCCGTCGGCTATGGTTTCGTAATACTTTTTCTCGCCGGGAACGGTGATATAATCGAAAACGTAAAAATCCCGCAGTTTGCCCTCTCCCGCAACGTTCGGGCGGATAGGCGGGTTGAAATAGAGCGAATAAAGTTTTTCGTATAATCTCCCGTTGTCATTTTCGCCGGCGCATCTGTGAGCAAATTCGTTCGCCGTGGGGAAGGAAAGCCCCTTGAAATTATTGAACAGAAAATTATCGAGATTGTCCCCAGAAAACGCCGTTAATCGGCTTATAGAGGCGTTTTTATCGGATAAGTCCGCTTTGTCCTGCGGCTTTGGAAACTTATATTCCGCGCCGGATAAGGTAACTCTCGAAGTCGCCACGTCCAAGGGGGCGTTTTTCAGACAACCTAAAATCAGCCCGTTTTCGGTGAGAATAAGGTTGGAATATTTGCCCATGATTTCCGCGTAAAGAATCTTTTTCACGTTATCGCGGAAGTCGTTCTTGCAGGCGAACGTAAGGGCGATTATTCTTTCCGAGCCGAGTTGTTCGACCTTTTCTATCGTCGCGCCTAAAACGTGCTTGCGCATAAGCATGCAAAAGTTGGGAGCGACTTTCGGGTTCGGTTTTTCTTTCGAGATAAACCCGACTCTGCAGTTTTCCGCGTTGGAAGAAAGGACGAGCGTCCGCGTTCCGCGCGAGGTGTAAACGAGAAGATAAACGTCGTCCTTGTCGGGTTGCGACACCCTGTTTATTTTCGCGCCGCGAAGAATCCCGTCGAGTTCGGCGGCTGCGTGATGAAGCGTGAATGCGTCCTGCGGCATAATTTCCTCCTTTTTGTTTGCGACAAATTTATTCCGCCGCCCGCAAAAATACGGTTTCCGGGCGACCTGTACGGTACGATATAACACAATTATATATTTTTTTTAAATAAAAGCAAATTTTATTGACGGAAAAATTTGCAAAATAAAATAAAATGTGCTAAAATAGCACCACGCACAGAAAACATCAAGGAGCAATTATGAAATACACTTTTGAAAAAGGCGAAAAGAGTTCGGTAAAAATCACCGTTACGCTTACCGCGAAAGAATGGGCGGCGATGCAGGATCAGGCCTACGAAAAAACGAAGGTCAAATATCAGTTGCCGGGATTCCGTAAAGGACACGTTCCCAAGTCCGTCATCGAACAGAGTTACGGCAAGGGCGCGTTTTACGAAGAAGCGATCAATCTCGCTTTCGCCAAGTATTATTACGACGTACTCGAAAAAGAGCCGACCATCGAGCCTATCGACAGACCCGACGTGGGCATCGACAAACTCGACGACAAGGGGCTTACCTTCACCGCGACCGTACCCGTTAAACCCGAAGTTAAACTCGGCGATTATAAAGGTATAAAGATTGAAAAAGTTGAGTATAATGTTAAGGACGACGACGTTACGAGCGAAGTCAACAGACTTCTGGAACAGCACGCCGCCGAAGAAAACGTCGAAGGCAGACCCGCTAAAGACGGAGATATAACCGTCATCGATTACAGCGGCAGCATCGACGGAGTCAAGTTTGCGGGCGGCACCGCCGACAAGCAGAACCTCACGCTCGGCAGCGGAACGTTCATTCCCGGATTTGAAGAACAAGTCGTCGGAATGAATATCGGCGAAACCAAGGATATCACCGTTAAGTTTCCCGACGATTACGGCGCGGATGAACTTAAAGGCAAAGACGCCGTGTTCACCGTAACTCTTCACGAGATAAAGGAGAAGAAACTTCCCGAACTCACCGACGAATTCGTAAAGGAAAAAACGGGCAGCGAAACGGTCGACGCTTATAAGGCGAGCGTCAAGGAAAAACTCGAAAAAGCCAACGCTCAGAGAGCGGAGAGAGAAATCGAGGACAAAATCATCAAAGCGATAACGGATAAGAGCGAAGTCGAAATTCCCGACAGCCTTGTGGAAAGAGAAATCGACAACATGGTTCAGCAAGCCTCTTACAGACTTATGTATCAGGGGTTGAAATTCGAGGATTATCTCAAATACACCAACCAGACCATGGAAGCGTACAGAGAAGGTCTTAAAGATTCGGCTAAGGATCACGTAAAAACTCAACTCGTAATCGACAAAATTCTCACCGACGAAAAAATCGAAGCAACGAAGGAAGACGTCGACGCGAAGATTGCCGAACAGGCTCAGTCGGTCGGAAAAGACGCCGTAGAATACGCGAAAACGGTGAGCGACAAACAACGCGGCTACATCGAAAACGGCGTGGTTATCGATAAACTCTTTAAGTTCCTTAAAGAAAACAACACAATTGCTTAATATCGCGATGAAAGAGGCTGTTAAAATCCGATTTAACAACCTCTTTTAAATCAAAAGGAGAACAATATGGCTTTAATACCTATGGTTGTCGAACAAACCGACAGAGGCGAACGTTCGTACGATATTTATTCCAAACTTCTCGAGGAGAGAATTATTTTCATTACGGGAGAAATCAACGACGCGGTTGCCAACACCGTCGTTGCCGAACTTTTGTATCTCGAAGCGAAGGACAGCACAAAAGATATCGACATATATATCAACAGCCCCGGCGGAAGCGTTACTTCCGGGCTTGCCATTTACGACACGATGAATTTCATCAAATGCGACGTTTCCACGATCTGCATAGGAATGGCGGCGTCCATGGCGGCGTTTCTGCTTTCGAGCGGCAAAAAGGGCAAACGTTACGCTCTTCCGTCGTCCGAAATAATGATTCATCAGCCGCTCGGCGGCGCGCAGGGGCAGGCGAGCGATATCAAAATTCAGGCGGAGCATATTCTCGCGCTCAAAAAGAAACTCAATTCCGTTCTCGCCGCGAACACCGGCAAACCGATCGAACAAATCGAAAAAGATACCGACAGGGATAATTATCTTACGGCGGAGGACGCGCTCGGATACGGACTTATAGACAAGATTTTTTATAACAGATAATTGCGGCTAATTGCGGCGGCTTATCAACCGGCAAACCGGACGATAAACCCGGGCGAAAAGCCGGACGATAAAACCGGACGATAAGCCCGACAAAAAGCAATATCTGTTTTCTGCCGAAAGGAGGTTCAAATGGCTAACAATCATGTCGGCGGCGAGGACGATCGCCGTTGCTCGTTTTGCGGAAAACCCAAGGAACTCGCGAAGAAACTCATTGCCGGTCCCGACGGGGTTTATATCTGCGACGAATGTATAGATATCTGCAAGGAAGTTCTTGAACGCGAGGAGAAAAAAAATCGCGACGAGGACACGCGGCTTTTGAAACCGCACGAAATCAAAGCCGAACTCGACAAATATATCGTCGGGCAGGATAAAGCGAAAAAGGTTTTATCCGTCGCGGTGTATAATCATTATAAAAGAATACGTCTTAAAAACGAGAACAAGGACGACGATACGGAGATAGAAAAAAGCAACGTGCTTCTTTTAGGGCCTACCGGGTCCGGCAAAACGTTGCTCGCGAGAACTCTCGCGAAAATTCTCAACGTTCCGTTCGCCGTTGCGGACGCGACCACGCTCACCGAAGCGGGTTACGTCGGCGAGGACGTGGAAAACATTCTGTTAAAACTTATTCAGAACGCCGATTACGACGTGGAAAAGGCGCAGAAAGGCATAATTTATATCGACGAAATAGATAAAATCGCCAGAAAAAGCGAAAACGTTTCCATCACGCGCGACGTCAGCGGAGAGGGCGTTCAACAGGCGCTTCTCAAAATAATAGAGTCCACCGTGGCGTCCGTTCCCCCGCAGGGCGGCAGAAAGCACCCGCAGCAGGATTTTATAAGGATAGACACCACGAATATCCTGTTTATCTGCGGCGGCGCGTTCGTCGGGCTTGACAAAATCGTAGGCAAACGTCTGGACAGTTCGTCGCTCGGCTTTGCCGGCAAACTCAAAACGACCGAGGAAGATTCGATCGCTTATATCGACGAAATTCAGCCGCAGGATCTCACGAAGTTCGGGCTTATTCCCGAATTCGTAGGAAGAATGCCAATCGTGGTGGGACTTCACCCGCTCGACGAAACCGCGCTCGTGAAAATTATGACCGAGCCGAAAAACGCGATAATCAAACAGTATAAAAAACTCGTCGGGATAGACGACGTGGAACTTGTCGTTACGGACGACGCCGTTCTGGAAGTGGCGAAAAAGGCTATCGCTTTGAAGACGGGAGCGAGGGGCTTGAGAACGATTTTCGAAAATCTGATGCTCGACAGCATGTACGACATTCCTTCGGAAGAGGGCGTGGAAAAAGTGATTATCGACAAAGACGTGGTTCTGGGCAAAAAATCGCCCGAAATCATCAAAAAGGACATCGCCTGATAAAAACAGGACGTCGCCCGGGCGAACTTGTTTCGGGTTAATCCGTCGTCAGGGACGAACTCGTTTCGGGTTAATCAGTCGTCAGGGATGAACTCGTTTCGGGTTAATCAGTCGTCAGGGGCGGTTTTAAGTCCGTTATATCGATAAACGACCGGCGGCGGAATTTGCGGTTTTTCGCAAATTCCGCCGCCTTTTACGTCTTTCGGCAAGCCTTTTGTCGGATTTATCGATAAAAAAAATATAAATTTGAAATTTATCATTGACAAATCGGGAAGCGTTTAGTATACTATCAATATAATCAGAAATAAAATAGAGTAAGTATATGCTCTTTTTATATTCGAGGGAGGGTTTCAGATGAACGTCGACGAAAACGTAAAAGCCGACGCTTTCGGTCAAAGACAGGCTAAACACGGTCTTGTTCTGGCGGAAGGCGAAAGAATCGTTGATAGTTTCGATTACGACTGTTACGCGATGCATGACAAATCGAACAGCACCATGGTAACGGAAACGACGGTGATGCTCACAAACAAAAGGCTCATTCATTCCGCTTATTCCGAAAGCGGAAAGAGGACTTCCAAGAGAAACGTGGAGATCCCCGTTGACAGAATCGACGGCGTTTCCTCTTATTTCAAAACCGCGAAACGCTATTGCGTGTGGGGGATAGTCGTTCTTTCCGTTCTTGCGGTTGCGTTCCTTGTCGCCGGCATACTTTCGGTTGCGGGCGTTATCGGTACGGTTATCGACGCTACGGCGGATATGCTGATCGCGTTCGGCGCGTGCGTGCTTGCCGTTGTGGGGATAATTCTTTCGATCGTTTGCGCGGGCAGCAGAATGTGCTTCGGCGTGACGGTTTACACGAAAGATCGCCCCGACGTTCCGTGCAGAGTTATGTGCATCAACAAAAAGAGCGGATATCTTGCCGACGTTCTCGAAAAAGACGATTCATGCCTTACGGCGGATATGGTTGAAGCCGAAAGTATGGTTCACGCGCTTTCAAACGAGATTATGCAGATAAAAATCGAAAACGAAGCGGAGGAAATGAAAGATGGAAACAATGTTGGCTAAGGACGAAATTCTTATTAAACAATATGATTATGCGGTTACGAAGTCCAAGCATGACACCGTTATGCACAGCGTCATCGTCACGGACAGAAGAATCATCTCTCAGGAGCAGGGCGGAAGATCTTTCGAGCGCGACGAAATGCCTATCGACCACGCCGATTACATATTGACCGACTTCGACAGTTATAAAAGATCGGTTGCTCTTTCGGTATTTCTGTTCGTTCTGAGCGTTCTGCTCGCCGTGGGCGGATTTGTCTGGAGCAGATTCGTCGAAGGTACTTACTGGTTTTTAATTCCGTCGGGATTAGCGGTCGTCGCGGTGATTTTCGCCGTCATCGCTCTCGTCGTTTCGCTTACGAAAAACGGCGCTTCGGCTGAACTTGAAATCAGATCCCGTCAACCCGTTTACGAACTTCTCAGTTTCAGCGCGAACGGAATGAAGCCCTCGAAACGTATCGAAAAACTCAAAATCAGAGTGGACAAAGAGGTTGCCGAACAAATGCTCAACGAAATCGGCGCGTTGATTCTGGAATACAGAAAGAAATAATAGTATATATAATATATCGTCGGTTTTACCGGCAAAAGGCGGCGTCCGAAAAAATTTCGGACGCCGCCTTATTTTAGCCTTATCGTTTGATGAGGTTCAGATTCGTTTTACGCCAGTTCAGCGGCGACATTCCGTATTCCTTTTTGAACGAGTTGATATAATTGCTTTGATTCGAATAGCCGAGCGTCTGCGCGATGTCCGAAACGGATAGGTTCGTGTTGAGCAGAAGCGTGGTGGAATAAGCCATTTTCTGGCGGTTTATATATTGAATAAGCGTACAGCCGAAATATTCTCTGAATTTGCGGCAGACGTGACCGTGGCTGTATCCCGTTCTGTCGATGAGTTCGGGCAGAGAAGAAAAGGGCGAATCGAGAACGGAAGAGGTGGTTACGTTGAGTTTCGACAGCATATCCAGCAGCCAGTCCGGCGTTTGCCTTGCGGGGTAATAACGCGTTTCCGCGTAAGCCGCCAGGGTTTCCATGATGAGGCAGTTGTGAAGAACGTTCACTTCATCCTGAGAATTGCTGTTGCGGACGGCGGTAATCTTCGCGGCGGTTGCTTCTATGGAGTCGATATGCGTTTTGTCTATCACGCAGGTGACGGGAACTTCGCTGTTTATCAATTCGTCGTATAATCCCTCGTGGATAATATCCGCAACCTGCCGCATTTTTTCATCCGAAACGTAGATGTCGCGGTAGACGGTGGGCGTTCCTTTCAGGTTTACGTAATGAATATCGGAAGGTCGGATAATTGTGAGAGAGCAGGCTTTCAGGTTGATATCTCCGCTGTCGAAATGGTTGACGTATTCGCCCTTTATCGAAACGGTTAACTCCCAGAAAATGTGGCAGTGCCGCTCGATATCGTGGTTAAAAATTAACTCTGTGTAAAGCCCGTTGATGAGATTAAAATTATAAATAGGATAATTTGAATTTTTTGTCATTATTTTCTCCCTTCATATCCTTATATTTGTTATTATAATACAAAAATCAACGTATATCAAGGAAAATTACGAAAAAATAATATGTAAAAAATTAACATTATTCTGACGGAAAAATATCAAAAAAAAACAATTAAAGAACGCAAAAACTTATCGGAACGCGGCGCGGTTTTAATTTGAACGGCGAAAAAATGTTAATTATTCACACATTATTGCAAAAAAAAGAAAAGACATTGCGCATATAAGCGGTTACAATAAAAATATAAAAATCCGAAACGGCATTATAATGCCCCGCGGACCGCTCGTTGTCACGACCGGTCCGCGGGGCGCGGGAGAATATCATGAGGCTTACGGGGAAAAGAATGAAAAACACAGCGATCGCGTTCGCGATTTTTCTCGCTTTGTGTTTTTCGGTTTTCGCAGGGTTGTCTTTTACGGAAGCGAAAGCGGACGGAGCGACGAGCGGATCGGGATCGTATGCGATTGCGAAAATGGATAAATCGGGCAGAGTGGATCTTGATCTCGTTATAGAAAAAGACAGGATTCCCGCATATCTTGCGGATAGCGAGAATTTTAACGCTTACGTTAACGAAAGCGTTAAAATTCTCGTCAACAATTCGGCCGATAACGACACTCTCTCGGTGAAATACGTAAAGGATAAAGGAAACTCTTATAACGTAGGAATCAGAACGAGAAGGCTCAGCGCAAGGCTCACGAGCGCGTGGAACTGGTTCGCCTGGGATAAATTTTCGTCTTTCGCGAACAGTACGAGCGCGAACTTCCCCGAGATAGAGGACGTCGCGGACGGTTATCTCGTCAAATCGCTGATGAAGGTAAAAGGCTCTCTCCCGATAGGACAATATAAATTATTGCAGAACAACAACGTGAGTATTCTTCCGACCGACGCCGCGACGGGCAAAACGATGACGACGAAGGAATTTGCGACGATCGCCGAAAAATCCTCGTCGAAAACGTATATGGGAATGTTCCGCCTTGCTGGCTTAGGGTTTCTGGACAAAATAACCCTCGAACTTCCGGGCAAGGTCGCTTACGTTTCTTCCGTCGGCGTAAAGGTTACGGGCGATAATAAAATCGAGATTACCTCGTTTAAAACGCAGGCGAACGTCGTCGGTTACGATTACGTCGTTGACGAAAACGGACGGATAACTTACGGCGACGACGGAAAACCCGTTAAAATCGAAGACATCGGCAGAAAAGAAATCGATTACATGCTCGGTTACTTCGTTTACGAAGAAAGCCCGAATTATCTGCTCATCGGTTGCCTTGCGGGCGCGGGAGCGATTCTTGTCGGACTTCTGATTTTCTCCATAGTCACGGGCAGAGCGAAAAGGTTCTTCCGCGGAGAAAAATTCGCCGGAATCAAACGGCATAAAATGATTTATTTAATGCTTATCCCGAGCGCGATTCTCGTAATAACGTTCTGTTACGTGCCTATGTTCGGCGTGCTGATTGCCTTTAAGGACTTCACGCTGACGGACGGCTTCATCGGAAGCGAATGGGTGGGGCTTAAATACTTCAAACACATAGTTCTCGGCGCGGACGAAAACGTTTTTCTCGTTTTCAGAAACACGATTTATATCGCGCTCATAAGGGTTGCCACCAACTTCCCCGCGATTCTCATTTTCGCGCTGATGATCAACGAAATTTCGTCGGGCAAAGCGAAATCGGTCGTAAGGACGGTATCGTATCTGCCGAACTTCATTTCCTGGATCGCCGTAGGCGGTATGGCGCTTTCCATTTTCTCGATGAACGGCGGACTTTTAAACAAAGTAATCTCCGCGATAAAAGGCGAAGCGTTCGTTAAGGACTGGTACTCCGAAAATACCACGATATGGTGGATTTTCCTCGCGTTCTCTTCGATGTGGAAATCGCTCGGCTGGGGAACTATCATTTATATGTCCGCGCTCGGGTGCATAAATTCCGAACTTTACGACGCGTGCAGTATAGACGGCGGCGGAAGATTCCGGAAAATCATCACCGTTACGATTCCGGGGATAGCCAACGTGATAATGTTGCAACTCATCATGGACGCGGGCAACCTTATCCGCGACAACTACGAACAAGTGCTTGCGTTGACTAACGGAAGCCAGTATTTAAACGATTCCACTTACATAGTCGGCTCGATGGCGTATTCCGCGGTAATGGGCGGTTCGGGCTACGCGATGGCTACGGCGTTCGGATTGATTCAGGGCGCGATAGGGCTTGTGCTTGTTATCCTGACAAACGGAATAGCCAAGAAAACGGACAACGAAGGGGTTCTTTAAGAGCATGAAAAAAGATTTTACGTTCGACCGCCCCTTCGAACAAAAACCTTACGGCGGCGGAAGTTGCGCGATTTTCAGAAAAATCGCCTGCGTGGGCGATTCGCTCGCCTCGGGCGAACTTGAAATCGTAAGAGGAGAAGAAAGAAGTTATCTCGACCTTTACGATTATTCCTGGGGACAATTCCTCGGGAGAATGACCGGGGCGAAAGTTTATAATTTCTCGCGCGGAGGAATGTCCGCTTCGGAATACATGGGCGGCTGGGCTGAAGAAAACGGCTGCTTCGACGAAGAAAAGAAATGCCAGGCTTACGTAATCGCGCTCGGCGTCAACGACCTGCTCAACATGGGGCAGGAAATCGGCGGCGTTGCGGATATCGGCGGCGATAAAAATACTTTTGCGAGATATTATTCCGAAATCGTGCTGAGATACAAAAAAATCGAGCCGAACGCAAAATTTTTCTTCGTTACCATGCCGAGGCAGGAAACCGACGACGCGGAAAGAATGAAGAAAAAGGAACAACTCGTAAGGTTTCTCTATGAACTGAGCGAAACGCTCCCGAATTGTTACGTTCTCGATTTTTATAAATACGCGCCCGTATACGACGCGGAATTCGTAAGAAAGTATTTTTACAACGGACATATGAACGCATCCGGTTACAGGCTGACCGCCGAATATATGGTTTCGGGAATTCATTCGATCGTCGAGGCTTTTCCCGAAGAATTCGAGGACGTTCCGCTTATAGGAACGGAGCATCACTATCTTATGGAAAACGACAAAGGAGAGAAAAGATGAAGAAATATAAGAGCGACAGAGCGTTCGATATCGTGAACGGACTCATAATCGCGATTTTATGCGTAACGTTCATTCTGCCTTTCTGGATGATGATTATCAGTTCGTTCACCGAGGAAATTTCTCTCAGGGTGAACGGCTATAAACTTTTTCCGTCGGCGTTTTCCGCGGCGGGATACGAGTATATTTTCTCGTCCTCCGATTACAATATTCTGAGGGCGATAATCAACTCGGTGATAATTTCCGTTTCTGGGACGGTTCTTTCCGTCGCGGTTTCGCTCATCACCGCTTACGCGCTCAGCAAAAAGTACGTGGTCGGCATCAAGGGAATCAACGTGTTTTATATAATAACGATGTTCTTCGCGGGCGGCACCATTCCGCTTTACCTCGTTATCAGGGGCATCGGGCTTTACGACACGATCTGGGCGCTTATCATTCCGAGCATGTTCAGCCTTTATCATATCATTCTGGTGAGAAGTTATTTTTATTCGCTTCCCGCCGCGCTCGAAGAAGCCGCGATGATCGACGGCGCGAACGATTTTAAAATTCTCGTGAGCGTGTTCCTGCCGATATCCGTGCCGATGGTGCTTACTATAGCGTTCTTTATGTTCGTGGACAGATGGAACAGTTGGATGGACGCGCTTTTATACCTCGGTCAGAGCGAAAAGAGCAAATCTTTGCGCCCGTTGCAGTTCGTGCTTAAACAAATTCTCGAAAACTCCGAAAATTCCGGCGGGTTGGACGGTTCTGCCGCCATCACCCCCGTTCTTTCCGCAAAATCGGCGGCGGTTGTCATAGCGATCGCGCCGTTGCTCGCGATATTCCCGATTATCCAGAGATATTTCGTGAACGGAATCACGATAGGGGCGGTTAAGGGATGAAATTCGCAGGTAAATTGCTCGTTGCCGCGCTTGCGGAGCAAACGCGGGCGGCGGATTTACGTTTCCGCTTGCGGCTGTTGCGGCGATTATTTACGTAAAAGCAAAAAAACCAAAAACAATAAAAACAAACAAGGAGAGGAAAAGATGAAAACACTCAAAAAAATCCTTTGCGCAGTCACGGCGATGATCGTGGCGATAAGTTTCGCGGCGTGCGGAAAGACAGACGCTTCCGTCGGCGAAAGCAGTTCTCAGCCGATAGAAAGCAACTCGACTTCGGGCGGGACGAAATACGATCCCGCAACTCGCCCCGCGGGTAAGAAAATAGTTATTTATTGCGGCGGTTCTTCCGAATACAGCGTGGTTAAAGGCACGGAAGAAAAAGTCGTTAAAAAAGCGGTGGAGGACGCGTATTACGCCGACACGGGCATTTCGCTCGATCTCGACGTTCAGTATCTCGGCACGAACATGCAGAGCGTTCTTGCGAACAGCCTCGTGGCGCACGATCAGGTGGATATCGTCGTTTCTCACACGAGATTCGATTCCGGTATCGACGATTACACGATCGGTCAGGGCATTTATTATGACCTCGGAAGGCTTATAAGCCGCTACGGGACGAACATCTCCGAAAAGACCGATCTCAACACGATGACCACGTTTACCGAAGAAATAGTGGGTATTCCGTCTTACGTAAACCCCTATAAACACGGAATTCTCGTGAGAAAAGATTATATGAGAGCCGTGGGTTACACCGACGACGCCGCCGAAGCGCAGGAAAAGGGGCTTACCCTTTTAACCACGATCGAACAGTTCGAGGATATGTGCAAAAAGATGAAGTCCAAAAACGTTACGGGGCAGGACGAAGATTCGGCTTATTCCGTGAGCGGCGCGATCTGGGATATCGAAAAGGTGTTCACGGGCGCGTTCTCAAACGCGGGTTATTTCTTCTACGGCGAAACGCAGAACGAAAAAGGCGAAACGATAATCGCGCCCGGTTTTGCTCAGGAGGGCTTCAAGGATCTTCTTCAGATGGAATACAGATGGGTTAAAGACGCGAAGATTCTCCCGAGCGACGCGAACACTCAGTCGCTCGAGGCTTCGGAAGGTCAGTTTATTTCCGGGCTTACCGGCGTGTTCATGACCGATCCCACCGTCTCTCATCTTATAAAAGTGGCAAGAAAGACAAAAGCGTTGAACCCCGAGGCGGAATTCACCGTTTTAGGTCCTCTCGCGCAGGAAAAAACTCCCGAAAAGAAAGGCTTTATGCGTCTTTCCACAGGTTACAAGGCGGCGGTCGTTATGAGTACGTCCAAAAACGCCGAGGATATCGTGAAATACGTGAATTGGATGTATTCCGACGTTAAAAATTACAACCTCTGCATGTACGGCGTTGAAGGCGCGCATTGGGTGAACAACGGCGACGGAACGTATTCTTATCCCGAGGGTAAAGAATCGTACCTTACGAAAGCGCCTTATTCCGGAATCTTCGCGCTCGTCGAAAACCAGAATATGTCAGACCTGCTTTACAGCGGATATACCGAGCAGGAAAGGGGCTGGATAACCGCTTCGAGAAACAAAGACCTTTACGTCGATAACGATATTATCGATTATATCCTTCCGAGAAACGCGGGTATGTCGACGTTACATTCGGCATCTCTCAACATGTACTGGAACGGCGTAGCCGCATCCGCGTGGTCGGGCAACGCGAATCCGTCGAGAACGAGCAATATGAACCCGAATCTCACTTACGCGGAGTATTACAGACAGGAATATCTTAAGGAGGACAAGGAATATCTCGACTTTTTGACTCAGCAATATAACCTGATGAAACAGTTGAGAGGTTAAACCCTACAGACAGAGGAAAATCACTATGTGGATTACGGTAATTGCGATCCTGATATATCTCGAAATTCTGCAGGTCGGCTTGTTCTTTATGCTTAAAGGCTCGGCGGAAAAACCGGGATTATCGATCTTTATCCCCGTTTACGGATTGAAATACATCACGCGGACGGGCAAAATAAAAATATTGAGCGTTCCCGTGGAAAAGCCGTTCGGCTTTTTCGCGGAACTCCTCGTCATCGCGTTTCTTTGCGCGCTTTACTGGAAGTGGGGCGTGGATAACCTCACGATCAAGGCGTACACCTGGCTCGGGCAGATTATGGTTCTTCCCGTCGTCATCTGCCTCGGCTTGTGTTATCTTGCCGTGGTGAAGTCCGCGTTGAACGTCTGCGGAAGTTTTTCCGGCCGGAAAAGAGTTGTCTGCGCCGTTTTGTCCTTCCTTATTTTCCCCGTGCCGTTCATTTATTCGGCGAAGGGATTTTCAAAGTAATATATCGGAGAAAATGATGAAAAAATTATTGTATTGGTTAATGACGGTCGTTCTGGCAACGACTTCGCTGGCGTGTTCGGCGTCCTGCGGCGGAGGGAATTCCGCGTCCGAAAAAGAACAGGAATCGGAAACGACGTCCGAAACCGTTTCGGAAACAATCCCCGGCGGCGATTCGTCGTCCTCGTCGGGAGACGACAACGTGACTTACGTAGACGTTCCGTCCGCTCCCGTTTACGCCGAAATCGATTACGGCGGCTATACGACTTATTATTTCGACAGCGTTTCCGGCGACGACGGAAACGACGGAACGAGCGAAGCCACGCCTAAAAAGACGCTTGCCGCGGCGGAAGCGGCGGTGGACGGGGCGACAGAGGGCTTGCGTATTCTTTTCAAGGGCGGCTCCGTGTTCGAAGGGCGTTTAACGCTCCGGAATTTTGGTTCGTCCAAGGAAAAGCCTCTTTACGTCGGCAGTTACGGCGACGGGCGCGCGATAATAAGCGCGGATGCGGGTGCGGCTGTCAGTCTTCTCGGCGACAACGCGAGAATTTTCGACCTCGAAATTAAAAATCCGAAAGGCTCGCAGGGCGTTCGCGTTGAAGCGGCGAAAAACGGCGTTTCCGAAAACGTCGTCGTGGAAAACTGTTACGTACACGAAGTGGGTTGGAATTGGGAATACGATTTCAGCGTGGAGGCGTTCGCAAAAGGCGAGGGTAACACGAAGGATATCGTGGACGTGAAAAAAGTCTGCCCCGATAAGAGTTACCATTATTCGACGTGCGGAATTTATTTCGTCGCGCCCAAAGGCGACGGTCAGAATTACAGAATGTTCAGAAACGTCTGGGTTATGAACAACAAAATAACCGAAACGGGCAGAGCGGGCATTATCTTCGACAGCAGTTGGCAGTCGGGCAACGGTTGCGGCTGGGGCGGCGTGAATAAATACAGAAGCATGGACGACGGCTGGTATCCGCCGGAATTCGTCGTGATAAGCGGCAACGACGTTTCTTACGTCGGCGGCGACGGAATAGTTCCCATCGGCGTTCAGGATTGCTGGATAGAGCATAACACCGTTATTCACTCGGCTATTTTAGGCAGGGCGGGCAACGCCTGCGCGGGTATATGGCCCGTCAACGCGAGAAGAGTTTACATTCAGTATAACGAAGCGGGATATACCCATCTCGATAACGGTTGCACGGACGGCGAGGGTTTCGATATAGATATCGGCTGCTCGGAGATTTATTTTCAGTATAACTACTCGCACGATAACGCGGGCGGCGGCTTGCTTCTTTGCAACGTTCATTCTCAGATGCCTCTTTACGACGAAAACGGTCGCCCCGTTATGGACGAAGAAACGGGCAGACAGAAAACCTTCGACGACAGAGGTTACTGGGATAAAGTCTACATCCGCAACAACGTTTTCGCCAACAACGGCGCGAGCGGAACAAACGCCGCGTTTCTCGTCGTTTCGAGCGATTGTTATAACGCCGTTTGCGAAAACAACATAGTCGTGATGAAAAAGGGTATGTTCTCTCAGAATCTCATCACCACGGCGGACTGGGGAAAAAGCGGCAAACAAAAAGGTTTTGTTTTCAGAAACAACATTTTTTACAGCATAGGCGAACAGTATTCTCAAATCGATATGTCCTATTCCGAGGATTACGTTTTCGAGAATAATCTTTACTGGAATTTCCCCGAATCTTTCTTCGACGAGTGGAACGGAATCACGGACGCCTCCGCAATTCTCGATCTGAATCCGGGCATAACGCTCCCCAAAGACAGAAACGGTTATTCGGTCGCGGCAGCGTTCAGACCGACCAACGCGGAAGTATTTTCAAAAGGCAAAAAACTTCTTTCGCTCAACCGCTATGATTTTGCGGGCGTAAAAGCGGAAGGAAAGAATTATCTCGGCGCGTTTTGCGCCTGAAAAGGAGAAACATGTTCGATCAGAAACCGAGAGAATTCGATTTCTCCGCCGCAACGTATAGTTCGTATTATTTCGACGGCGTAAGCGGTAACGACGATAACGACGGCAAAAGCGAAAATTCGCCTTTTAAAAGCGTTGAAAAACTCAACGAAATTCTCGCGCTTAAAGAACCGCTTAAAGTCTTTCTGAGGCGCGGAAGCGTTTTTCGCGGAAAAGTGGTTGTCGGCGGCATGGCTTCTCATAAAGGTATTCCCCTCATCGTATCTTCTTACGGCGACGGCGCTTTACCCGTTATCGACGGCGACGGCGAGGATTGCGCCGTGGAAATCTCGCGCGGGTACGCGATTTTTTCCGAGACGGAAGTGACCAACCCGAAAGGTTTGATAGGAATATTCGTCAAAGTGAAAGAGGCGGGAAGTCTTGAATATCTCGTCATACGTAACTGCGTGGTAAGGGACGTCAATTTCAACTGGATTTACGACAAAAGCGAAAAGGAAATCGATATCCGCGATATCGACCCGGAAAGCGTTTGTCCGCAGAAAAGATTTTATTACGAAACGGGCGGGATAATATTCCTTGCGTCCGACGAGGCGGGAAAACCCTGCAATTATCGCGACGTGAAGATAACGGATAATTTCGTAACCCGCGTTTCGAGAAGCGGAATTTTCCTCACGGGCTTATGGATTCGCCGCCCCGGAACGTGCTGGGGCGTTAACCCCTATTTCAGCGACGACAAAGGCTGGTATCCCTCCGAAAGAATTGAAATTTCGCGCAATAAGGTGACTTACACCGGCGGCGACGGCATAGTTCTCATCGGTTCGGTACATTCTCTTATCGAGAGAAACGTGTCCTGTCATTCAAACTATCTCGGCAGAACGGGCAACGCCAACGCCGGAATCTGGCCGATAGGCTGCAAAGATATCGCGATCCGTTATAACGAAGCCGCTTATTCTCATCTCGAACACGGCGGGTTGGACGGGGAAGGATTCGATATCGACATCGCGAACGAAGACGTTCTATTTGAGTATAACTACGCGCACGATAACGACGGCGGAGCGATTCTTTTATGCAACGCCGAAACAACTCAGCCGCTGTTCGACGAGAACGGAAAACCCGTATTGGACGAAAACGGCAAACAGAAAGAATACCGCGCGCAGGGCGTGTGGAGAAGAGTGACGATAAGAAATTGCGTTGCCGTGAACAACGGAAAAACGCCCGAAAATCCGAATTTTATCCATTTTTCAAGCACGTGCAGGGAACTCACGGTCGAAAACAACACCGTGATAATGCGCGAGGATCTCGATAATCAGATGATCGTGAGAACGGCGGATTACGCGAACTGCGGCAGGCAGGACGATCTCGCTTTCCGCGGCAATCTGTTTTACGCGCCCGTCGAAAAGAATTGCTCGTTTTTCATGGACTTCTGCGATCGTTTCGAGTTCGATGGAAACTATTATAAAAACACGGGCGGCGATTGCGCGGCTACGGCAAACGAAGAATATCCCGAATTGTTTTCGGGCAGAATTTTTCTCCCGTCTTCGCTCGACGGCTTTGAAAACGCCGAAAAAATCGCGGCGCAGACAAACGGAATCACCGTAATAAAATAATTATGGAATTTTATCACGAAAAAATTGTCAATCAGGTCAACGCCCTGAAAACAAGAAGTTATTATATACCTTTCACGGACGAGAATTTTTCGCCCGATAAGGAAAAATCGAAGGAAGTTGTCGTTCTCAAAAAATGGAAATTCGCCTTTTTTTCCGAGTTTACGGAGGAAGTTTTCGGCGAAAATCCTGCGGAAACGTTTTCCGTTCCGTTCAATTGGCAGTTAAAGGGATTCGATTACAATCAGTATACGAATTTCTTTTATCCCATTCCTTTCGATCCGCCGAAAGTTGATAAGGAAAACCCGTGCGGGCTTTACGTCACGGATTACGTCGTCGCGGAAGAAGGCAGAAAGCATTATATCGTTTTCGACGGAGTAGACAGTTGTCTTTATCTGCTCGTAAACGGAAAATTCGTCGGCTATTCCACCGTGTCTCATTCTCAGGCGGAATTCGATATCACGCCTTTTGTGGCGGCGGGGAAAAACGAGATAAGAGCAGTTGTTCTGAAATGGTGCTGCGGAACTTATTTCGAGGATCAGGACAAACTCCGCATGAGCGGAATTTTCCGCGACGTTTACGTCATCTCCCGCCCGAAGGACCATATCGCCGATTATAAAATCACGACGGACACCGACCTGAAAATGGGAACGATTTCGGTTGTATGCGACCGCCCGGCGACGGTGAAACTGTACGACGGCGAAAGGTTAATCGACGAAAAAAAAGGCGAAAAAACAGAATTTTTAATTGAAAACGTTAAGCTCTGGACAGCGGAAACGCCGTTTTTATATCGGCTCGTTCTGCAATATAACGGCGAATATATCGAAGAAAAGATCGGCGTCAGAAAGATTTCGATTGAAAATTCGGTGTTAAAAATCAACGGCGCGCCCGTGAAACTCAAAGGCGTGAACAGACATTCCATGACGACCGACGGGTTTGCGGAAAGCGTCGATCTGATGAAAAAGGACCTCGGACTTTTCCGCAAATACAACATAAACGCCGTGAGAACGTCGCATTATCCGCCGCATCCGCTTTTTGCGAAACTTTGCGACGAGTACGGGATTTACGTTCTCGAAGAAGCGGATATCGAAACGCACGGGCTGGAAACCATACATTATTACGGCGATCCGCGGCATTTCGACGATTTTGCGAACAACCCGTTGTATAAAGACGTATACCTGCATCGTCAGGAGAGAATGTACGAAAGAGATAAAAACAGAACGTCCGTCATTATGTGGTCGCTCGGCAACGAAGCCGGCTGGGGCGAAAATTTCAAGGCGGCGAGCGAATATCTCCACGCCGCGGACAGCCGCCCCGTTCATTACGAGGGGAACACCACGAGAATGCTCCCCGAAACTGAGTGGAGAGATCCGGAATATATGGACGTCGCGTCCATGATGTACGCGAGCGTCGAAACCTGCAGAAATAAGATTTCGGCGGGAATAGGCAAACCGTTCATGCTTTGCGAATACACGCACGCCATGGGCAATTCCTGCGGGGACGCGAAAGAATACTGGGATTATATTTACGGCGAAAAAACCTTTCTCGGCGCGTTCGTGTGGGAATGGTGTTGCCACACGGTTAAAACGGACGGCGGCAGATTTTTGTTCGGCGGCGATTTTAACGAAAAAGAGCCGTGCAGCCGTTACGACGGCAAATTCTGCGTGGACGGACTTGTGGACACGGACAGAAGAATTCACCCGTCGCTTTACGAAATCGGGCAGATTTACGCCCCCGTGGACGTGGAGCAAACGGCGGAAGGATTCCGCGTGATCAATCGTTACGATTTTATTCCGCTCGATAAAATCTCGCTTAAATGCCGCTACGAAATAAACGGCAAAACCGAAAAAACGGAAGAATATTCCTTGCTCGGCATAAAGCCGAAAGAGAGCCGTGAATTTAAGATTAACTTCAAAAAGTCGGGCTATAGCGCGATTATCTTTGAGTTTTTCAACGAATCGGAAAAGGTTGCGACAAGACAGATAGTCCTCTCCGGCGATTATCCCGTGAAAGAAAAAACGGGCGAAGCCGACGTGAAACGGGAGAAAAGGACGTTCGTCGCGAGGGGTAAAGGGTATAAGGCGACCGTCGGAAAGGACGGAATGATCGAAAGCGTGAAACTCGGAGGCGGCGACGAAGAGATTATGGTCGCGCCGATGAACTTTTCGCTTTATCGCGAGCCGATAGACAACGACCTGCCTTATCTCGAAGAATGGCAAAGGCTCAGGCTGGCGTTTGTCCGTTCTCGTGCGGACGAGATAACCTGCGACGGCAACGAAGTTTTCGTCAAAGGCAAAATCGTTGCGGATATCGTCGAGCCGCTTTACGACTTTGAATTGCGTTACGAATTCTGCGACGACGCGATAGGCGTTTCGATGACGGCGAAAAAGAGAGAATGGGTGACTAATCCCGCGCGTTTCGGGCTGAAATTCACTTTGCCGGAGAAGTTTGACGAATGTGAATATTTCGGCAGAGGCGACGTGGAAAATTACCCGGACAGAAAGTTCGGTCTTGCCGTTTCGCATTACAAAAACAAGGTTTCGGAGATGAATTTTATGTATCTGAAACCGCAGGATTGCGGTGAGCGGTGCGATTGCCGCAAGGTGAGCCTGTTCTCGCAAGATAAAGCGTTTTCCGTGGTATCGGGAAAGGATTTCTGCTTCCAGGCGACTCCTTACGATATCGGGGATTATCGAAAACACGACTATATGATGGAAAAGAATACCGGCAAAACGATGTTGTTTCTCGACGCGAAAACGACGGGCGTAGGCTCGGCTGCGTGCGGCGCGCCCCTTGCGGAGCGTTACGAAGTGAGAGATGACGAAATAAAAATGTCGTTCGACATTGTGCTTGCTTAATCGTGATAAGGAAGGAGATGCTTATGCTTACTGAAAAACAGTTTGAAAAAGCCATGCCCGTGTGGGCGGAAGGCGAGGAAAAAACGATGAATCTTTCATGCGTGTTCGCATGGGAGATCGGCGCGTGTTCCGAACTGATATTAAGGCTGACGGCGAGTTGTTTTTACAGAGCGTTTTTAAACGGCGAACTCGTCGCTTACGGACCGGCGCGCGCGGCGCACGGTTTATTCCGCGCGGACGAATGGAAACTTTTCGGGGCGACGCGCGAGAAAAACGACGTAGTAATCGAAGTCGCGGGGTATAACTGCAAGAGTTTTTATTCTCTCGATCAGCCGTCGTTTTTGCAGGCGGAAGGCGTGGCGGACGGAAAGATAGTTTTCGCGACGGACGAAAATTCCGATTGCAGAATTTTAACCGAAAGGCTGAGAAAAACCGCGCGGTTTTCCTTTCAGCGGAGTTTTACCGAGTGTTATCGGTTCAATCTTCCTCCGCAGTCGTTCGCTTCTTCGGCCGATTTCGGCAAAAAGGTCGCGGTTCGCGTTGCCGAGCCGAAGAAAATCATTCCGAGGGGCGTCGATTATCCCGTTTTCAAAGAAGAAAAGTTCGACTTTACCGAATGGGGAACGTTTGAACGGAATCCGGAGCGGAAATTCGCCGACGAGAGATATCTCACCGATAAGGAAATCTGTATTTTCGACAGGGACGAACTTGAAGTAAAGCCGTTCGACGAAGCGTTCGGCTTAACCTATCGGAAAAACGCCGCCGAAACGTATAACGGCGCGTTAAAAAGCGGGGAGTACGCGCTTTTCCGTTTTCCTTATTCGCTGACGGGGTTCATCGTTACGGGATTTACGGCAAAAACGGACGCCGAAGTTTTAGTTTTGTTCGAAGAGGTCGATAACAGGACAAAAAAGGTCGATAATCAACCTATAGCCATAGATTTCTGGCGTAATGACTCGATAAACATCATCGATTACGCGGTTAAAAAAGGCGAGTTTAAACACATATCTTTCGAGCCTTACACTGCGGCGTATATAAAAATCGTCGCGCTTTCGGGCGAGATAGAACTTAACGAAACGGGAATGATCCGTTACGAAAACCCCAACACCGGCAGAATGGAATTTAAGTGCGACGACGAAAAGCTCAACGTCGTTACGGAAGCGGCGAGAAGAACGCTTGCTCAGAATTCCGTGGACATTCTCACGGATTGTCCGTCGAGAGAGCGCGCCGGGTGGTTGTGCGATTCTTATTTTTCGTCGCGGGCGGAAAAACTTTTTACGGGCGGCAACGCCGTAGAGAGGGTTTTCCTTGAAAATTACGCTTATCAGTCCGAAAATATCGGGCTGGGGAAAGGGATTCTCGCGATGTGCTATCCCGCCGATTTCGGCGAACCGGAGTTTATCCCAAACTGGATGATGTTCTATCTTCTGGAACTTGAGGATAACTTCCGCAGAACGGGCAACGAGGAAACTCGTTCTCAAAGCGAAGAAAGAGCGCGCGGAGTCGTTTCTTACTTCAAAAAGTTTGAAAACGAATACGGGCTTTTGGAAAATCTCGAAAACTGGGTTTTCGTGGAGTGGTCCAGGGCGGGCGATCTCGATTACGTGAAAGGGGTGAACTTTCCGTCGAATATGCTTTACGCGGCGGCTTTGGCGGCGTTCGGCGAACTTTACGGAGAAAAAGAGTACGTCGAAAAGGCGGCAAAACTGAAAGAAACTATCCGTAAACTTTCGTTCGACGGCGAATTTTTCGAGGATAACGCGATAAGAAAGGACGGAAGACTTACGCTCGTCGGGCATACTACGGAAACCTGTCAGTATTACGCGTTTTACTTCGGAACGGCCACCCGCGAAACTCACCCCGCGTTATATAACGCGTTGCTCGAAAAGTTCGGACCTTTGCGCGACGAAACCAAGGTTTATCCTTCTGTCGCCAAGTCCAACGCGTTCATCGGCAACATGCTTCGTTCGGACTATCTCGTCCGCGAGGGGTTGGGGAACAAATTTCTCGAAGAAGCGAGAGAGTTTTATTACGGAATGGCCTCCGTTACGGGTACGCTCTGGGAGCATGACAGAATTCAGTGCAGTTTAAATCACGGATTCGGCGCGTACGCGGCTAACATGATCGTTCTCTCGCTCAGCGGATACCTCTATACGGACGAAACGAGCAGAATCGTTCACATAAAAAAAGTGACTTCGCCTATAGGTTATCGGATATCGATTCCCGTGAACGGCGGGTTTGTGAAACTCGAAAACGGAAAGGACGGCAAAACCGTTTCCGCGCCGGACGGCTACTCCGTTTCGGAAGAATAATAAATCGGAAAAATAAAACGGTCGCCGCGCGGTTCGGCCTATCCGAAAGCGCGCGGCAAAGAGGGAAAAATGAAGAAAAAATTATTGTCTGTTTTTATCGCTGCGGCGATGCTGTTCTGCCTGGTCACAGCGGGGTGTTCTCCCGGGAGTTCGTCCGCGGGCAAACCGGAAGAGAGCGGCTCGTCGGTGAAAGAAAGCGTTACCGCGAGCGAATCCGCGGAGGATTTATCCGATTATACGTTGCTTTCGTCTGCGCCCGAGTATGACGAGGTCGATATGACCGCGTATACGGATATGTATTTCGACGCGGACGGCGGCGACGACGCGAACGACGGATTTTCGGAAGAATCGCCGAAAAAGAGCGTTTCGGCTCTAAGCGACGCGATTCGCAATCAGTCCAAAAAAGGCGCGCTCAGAATCTGCCTGAAAGGGACTTTCCGCGGGAGCGTTGAAATAAGCGGATATTCCGCAAACAAGACCAATCCGCTCATTATTACTTCTTATGGGGAAAAACAAGCCGTTATCGACGGAAACGGCGCGGATAACGCCGTTATAATAAGCGGCGGAAACATCCGGCTGACAAACGTCGAGATAACGAACCCGAAAGGACTTCGCGGCGTTTACGTTTTCACTACGGGGCATTACGAAAACCTGGTGATTTCCGGCTGTTATATTCACAACGTAAACTGGAACTGGACGAAAAGCGACGTCGAAGAGAGTTATTTCGACCGTCTTGACGAACTCGGCAAAGACGGAGTGGCGGAGGTCGATTCCGTGTTCGTTTACGAGCGCGGCGGCATAATTTTCAACACCGCCTCTGGTTCGTCGCCCTGCTGGCTCGAAAACGTATGGGTGGAAAACAACACCATCGAAAAAGTTTCGAGAAGCGGCGTTTTCATGACGAGCAACTGGATTAAGAAAATCGGCGTGGCGTGGGGCGTGAATCCCTATTGCGACGACGACCACGGTTATTATCCGTCCAAAAACGTCAATTTCGTCGGCAACAAAATCAATCTGACCGGCGGCGACGGACTTGTTATGATCGGCGTTAAAGGCGGTTATTTTGAAAGAAACGTTTCTTACCACGCGAATTTCCTCGGCAGATCGGGAACGGCGAACGTTGGAATGTGGCCCATTTCATCGTCCGATATAGTGATGCAGTATAACGAGGCGGCTTATTGTCACCTTGCGAACGGCGGCGCGGACGGCGAGGGCTTCGATATAGATATCGGTTGCAGAAACATTCTCTTCCGTTACAATTATTCTCACGATAACGACGGCGGCGGTATTCTGCTTTGCAACACGGGCGGACAGGTTACGCTGTGCGACGAGGACGGAAACGTGAGAAAGGACGAAAACGGCAAGGTCGTCATAGAAAAAGGGCGCGCGGAATGGAGCGACGTTTTCATAAAAAACAACGTTTTTGCCCGCAACGGCAAAAAGAAAGGCAATTTCCCCGCGTTGATGCACGTGGCCGGTTCGTGCGAAAACGTATACTTTGAGAACAACACCGTTATTTTCACAGATAACGTTTCGCAGCCGCTCATGACCGTCACGAAGTGGGACAGCGAGTACGATTCCTCTTCGCCGAACAAGTTTTATTTCAAAAACAACGTGTTTTTAAGCCCCGTACCCAACGAGAGTTATCTTCGTTATACCTATATGGGCGAAGATTATCTTTTCCTTTCCAACGTCTATTATAATATGAGCGAAAGTTTTGCGGAAGTCGCTTCCGATACGAAGGCGTTTTCGTTTGATCCGCTTATCGGAATTCCGGACGACGCGAAAGGTTACGAGAAAATTTACGATTACGTTCCGGGCGAGAGAAAATGCTCGGAAGGCGCGTTGCTTTTAAAAGGCAGAAATCTTTACGACGCCGCGGGAAACAAAGTGACGGGCAGAAGATATTTCGGAGCGATCGTCGCGTAATTTCGGTTTAAAACGCGTAATTTCGGTTTAAAACGCGTAATTTCGGTTTAAAACGCGTAACCGCGGTTTTAAACGCGGCATAGCGATAAAAATCGCGCGGCGAAAGGCTTTAAAATATAAAATTAAAAAAATCGATTTCGCAAATCTCGCGACCTATGGGGGGAGCGTATTGTTTTCGTCAAAACGGAGCGAGGCGGGCGAAACGAAAAAACAGGAGGAAAATATATGAAGAAAATCAGACTTTTGGCATTGATTTTGTGTATGGTTGCGGCAACGGCGTGCTTTTTCGCCTGCGGCAAATCCGGAACTTCGGAATCCGCAGGTTCGACCGGCGGAAGCGACACAATAAGAATGTCGGAAATCGGGCTCGATCTTTTTGAGGACAAAGAACTGACTTTACCGGAGTCGGTTTCGGGAGTTGCCGCGTGGGCAAGCGCGGACGAAACGATAGTAACCGTTAAAGACGGCGTGGTTTCGGCTATGGGTCAGAAAGAGGGCTTGGCAGAGGTCAGCGCGACGGTGGGAGATATCTCCGTGATTTACCCGATCAGGGTAACGGACACCGGCGACAGACCGTTCCTTACGGTGGACGCGTTTTCCGTCTATAAGGGAAAAACGGCGGACATCAAAGAGCATCTTACTCTTACGTATAAGGAAACCGACGTTACGGAAGGCGTTACGTATACTTACAATCCCGTCGGCAATCAGGTTACCGTCGCCGAGGACGGAACGGTGAGCGGCGTCGCTGCCGGAATGACGAAAATTCAGGTGAGAGCGACGTATAGAGGATTTACGACCGCCGCGAAAGCCGTTTCCGTTACGGTTGAAGAATCGGATATCGTAAAACCCGTTAAGGATAAAGTTTCGCTCTCGATTCTCGAAGGCGACGTCGATCCCACGTCTTACGAAATAGAAGCGGAAGTGTTCGTAAACGCCGAAAAGGTCGAGGGAGCGACGGTCGTAGCGTCGATCGAGGAAGGCGAGGAATTTGTCGGACTCGACGGTCTTACCGTAACCGCTAAAGCGATAGGCAAAGCGGTGATTCTTCTCACGTACAATAACGGCGAAACCACCGTTACAGGAAGAATCGAAATCACCGTCCACGACGATACCGTAGAATATAACGCGGGCGCGCTTATGTCGCCCAACGCCGGCAGCACGTTCAATAAAGTGTTCGAAGGCGAATTCGAGGGTTGTTACGCGTATACTCTCGGCACAGAGGGTAATTATTGGGATAACGCCGTTGTAAGCAGCACTCTCGAGAGTATTCCGAATAACGGATACAAGACGTTCTCTTATGATATTTACCTCGTCGACAGCGCCGCGCTCGTGGTTTATATACCTTCGGCGTTCCAGAGCAATTCCGGAGCGTATTGCATGTACGACTTTTCCACCACCGGAAACAAATTCGGCGCATCGCTGATGGGGAAATACACCGGCGACGACGACCTTCTCCACGTTTACGGAGCGGACGGACAACGCCTTGCCGACGGAACGGAACTCGTAACGGGGCAGTGGTATACCGTTGTTTACGACCTTTCCACTTACACCGACGGCTGGTCGATGATGGGCTTCTCCATAAACGCAACGGCGAACGGACAGAAAGCGTATCTCCGCAACTTTGCTTATCACACCACGGCTAATCTGTTGCCGAACGGAACTTACGACGCCCGTCACCCGATAGGCGAAGTGGAAGATCCCGAAGTGACCGACGAAAAGGACGATTTCCTTAACAAACTTATGATCGGTTCTAAGGCAGTTTCGGTCAAGAAAGTAGCAAACGGCGACTTTGCGGGTTCGTATAAGATCAGAAGTCAGATAACGGCTTCCAGCGGAACGATTTCTTTCAACGATATTCACAATAACGCGTTTGAACCGCAGGGATTCTTCACCGAAGGATATCATTATATTAAGTTCGATATTTATATCGCAAGCGGCAACGGTCTCGGAATCTGCAACTGGATTAAGGGCGTAGACGGCAAAGCGGACGTTAAACTCGAAACGACTATCACTCCGGATACCGCCTCGCACGACACAGTTCGTATTTACAACGAAAGAGGAAATCTCTCCGCGCTTAAACAGGGCGGCTGGTACACCGTTCTCGTCGACGTGCCTTACGATGAAAACAATCTGCCCGAATGGGATCTGTTCTATATCGGTTTGCCCGGCTCCAAATACGTGCCTGCGATCGGATACGTCAGAAACTTCGAATATCTCAAAGCCGACCCCGAAATCGTCGGCGATAGCAGCAAAATCGCGCAGGAATTAACCACGGCGGCAAGCCTCGTTAAGCAGACGGAAGCGATCGACGGCGTTGAAGAGGCGTATCTCTATACGAACAACACCGCAAACTGGTACGCCGGCAGACTTGACTTTAAGCCCGAAACTTACTATAATAAGGCCGTCGCGCTTAAAGTAAGATATAACGACGCGGCTCGTTTGTTCTTCTCTATAAACTACGTCAACTCCTATGACAGAAACAACTGGACGTTCGATAAGAACATTCACCATTTCACTCTTAGCGGAGAATACGTCAAAACACCCGTCGAAAACGTCTGGTACGAACTCGTTATCGATCTCACCGCTACGGGAAACAGAGACTGGATGAATTATATCACTATGGACGCAACCGGCGAAACCGGCAAGGGCGCGTACATTGCGGATCTCAGAATTCTCGACGAACGTCCTTTCGATATTCCCGAAGAAGACACCTCGAACATCGCGAAGTATATCGCCCGCGCAGACGAATCGACTATAGAAAAAGTCGGAACGTATGAAGGCGTAGAAAACGCGTATAAGTATACGAATAACGGCAACTGGTGGACGGGAAGAATCAGCATCGACGTAAACGCGTTCAAAGGCAAATATATCTCGATAAAAATTCGCAACGAACACGCCGGAACGTTCAATCTGTATCAGAATCAAAAACCCGTAACAAGTTGTTCTTATGCCAAGATTTATAGCCTTTCGGGCAAAAAAGTTACCGAAATGCTTAAAGATACCTGGTACGAAATCGTTTTGGATTATACCGGAATCGCTCCCGAAGAATCTTACTGGTGCAGTTACCTCGAGGGTACAAGTCCGTTGATTACCTACCTTGCCGACTTGCAGATTCTCGATGAAAATCCCTATCCTGAAGAAAATCCGGATCCGGAAGAAACCAACATCGATATGATGATATCGAGAGGAACGATTGAGAAACAGGCAGGAAAAATCGACGGCGTTGCAAACGCATATCTCTACACGAACAAGTCGGGTAGTTTCTATGATGACGTAATCGGTTTTGACTTATCAACTCTTGTGACGAAAGGCAAAGTTACGATGCTGAAAGCAAAACTTAACGGTTCGGCGACGGTCAATTACAGCATCGATTGGGTGAATTCCGTTCAGAAAGGCAGCGGTTGGACGTTTGATAATAATATTTATTATCGTACGTTGAAAGGAGATAAGGTTTCCGCGCTTTCTGCAGATGAATGGAGATATATCGTCATCGACCTTAGCGGTTTAACCAACTGGGTAAACTATATCTGCGTCAATCCGAACGAAAGTATGTATATCGCCGATTTGCAGATTCTCGACAAAGATCCGTTCTTCTCGGTTATCGATAAATATCTCAGCGCGCCGGAAGCGGCGACTATGGAAAGAGTCGGAACGTTTGAAAACGTCGAAAACGCGTATAAGTACACGAATACAGGCAACTGGTGGTCCGGCAGACTTGACGTTAAAACTGCGGATTTTGCCGGCAAGTATGTTTCCGTTAAAATTTATATCGATTATAGCGGAACGTTCATACTCGGCGAGCAGGCTGCGGCTATCGGCGAACTCGCGCACGTGAAAATTTATAATCTGCAAGGCGAAGAGGTTCCCGCTCTTTCGCAAGGGGTTTGGTATGAGGTCGTTATGGATTATACGGCCACAACTCCGGAAACCTGGTGGAGCAGTCGTATCGAACCGTCGTCAACGATAATAACTTACCTTGCTGATCTTCAGATACTGGATGAAAATCCTCACGCGGCAAACGCATAACAAACAAAACTCGTTACGGGGGACGCAAGTCCCCCGTATATTTAACAGAATATGGAAGCAATAAAAGAAAATACCGTTTCCGCAAAAGGGCAACTCGTCAATTCCGATTCGCTCAGATTTTACGGCGACGAAAACGCGAAAATCAAAATACTCATCGTCGGCAATTCCATCACCCGCCACGGCGTTCTGCCGTCTATCGGCTGGTATCATGATTTCGGTATGGCGGCATCGGCGGAAGAGAACGATTACGTGCATCTCCTGATGAAAAAATGGAGGGAGAGAAACGTTGACTTTTTTCTTGCCGTTAAGCAAGCCGCCGCGTGGGAAGTAAAGGTCAACGAAGGCAGAGCGGAAGAGGAAAACTTTGAAGATCTCGCCTGTTTTAAACCCGGTTTTATAATTTTCCGCCTGGCGGAAAACGTTTCGACGGAGATCGACGGCGAATATTTTTTAAACGCGCTCGACGATCTTATCAAAAAACTTAACAAAGGCAACGGCGAAGTGATTTACACCACTTCGTTCTGGAAAAATAAAACCGTATCGGACGCGATACGGAAAAAAGCGGGAGAGGGCAGGCTCGTCGAACTCGAGGACTTAGGCGAGGACGCGTCCATGAAGGCTTACGGAAAGTTTGAACATTCCGGCATTTGCGCTCACCCCGGAGATAAAGGTATGGCGGCGATAGCCGATCGGATAGACGGCGCGCTTCAAAGGTGGTTCTGATATGTCGAACGAAAGACGGATTTACAAAAATTATTATATGACGGACAGGGCGTACGTCGATATTTCCCAAGCCGCGGCAGGCGAAAACGTGGGCAAACTCGGAATGACGAAAAAGATTCTGTGCTGGCCTAAAAAGACTTACGACGGCGACGCCGCGCTCGAACTGATTCCGCAAAAACAGGGCGAACCTTTTTCCGTGACCGTTCCGCTCGGCGGAAAGGATTTTTCGGATAAGGACGCGCTCTCGATCGCCGTGAACGGCGCAACGCCGTGCGATATGATTAAAATCGAAGTTTACGGCGCGAACGGCGAAAAAAGCGTTGACGAAATCAACTTTTTCAACGACAGGTGGTCGAGATTGCTCGTTTCTCTTGAGGGAAATTCCGCCGTCTGCGCCGCGGAGAAAATGGTTGTTTCCTTTTACAGCGTGAAAGGAATCCCGGTGGAAAACGAAAACGCTTATATCGGCGAGATTTACTTCGGAAATATCGTCGATTTCCGCTTTGAAAGAGGCGATTTCGTCAGAAATTTTTCCGGCGGCGGCAAATTGACCGGCGGCAAAATTCCGACGGAAGACGGGCGGGCGACCGGCGGCGGAACAACAGGTTCGGACGGCTTTCTGGAATATGAATTTTCCGACTTCGAGCCGCTTGTTTTTCCGGCGTTTTCAAAGGCGAGATATTCCGTTTTAAACGCCGTTATTTCGATAAAGGACAGTTTGAGAATAACCGCCGAAAACCTCGGCGGATGCGAAGATTTCAGGCTTTACGTTCTGACGGACAAAAAGAAGAAATTTACGAAAAAAGGCGTTTCGTTCAGGCTTGAAAAAGGCGGAATAAAAACGACGATCGTTCCGATAGAGAGCCTCGTTTCGTCGGCAGGCGAGCGGCTTGCGGGCATAAAAATAGAGCCTTTGCGCAAAGCGGGAAAAATCAGATTGTTCGAGGTCGCGCCGTCGCAGGAAAAGGATATTATCGGCGACGATTTCGCCGTGGCGTTTATGAATAAAAAGCCCGTCGCGGTTAAAAATCCGTATCGGGTGAAAATCGCGGGCAAAACTTATTACGCGAAAGATTTCGGCGCGAAAGGCAACTTTTACGATAACGATACCGAAGCGATTCAGCGCGCCGTTGACAAAGCGGCGGGCGAGGGCGGCGGAAAAGTGGTTCTGAAAGACGGTTGTTTCGTCGCAACTCATATCGTGATGAAAAGCGGCGTGGAACTCCGTATCGACGAAAGCGCGACGCTCGTTCAGAGCGAAGTTCCCGCGCATTACGCCTATCCCGTCGCTTACGAACACGATAATTTTTACTATTCCATTCAGTGGGCGCACAACTTCCTCGTGCATAACAAGCCGCTCGTTTACGGCAACGGAATAAGCCGCTTCAAAGTTACGGGCAAAGGTCGGATAAGAATGGCGGATACGGGGAGCGAGGCTCTTTGCGGCGGCTGGCCGTATTACGATATTCACTGTAATTCGCTCATCCACATTATCCCGATAATGTTCAACAAATGCACGGACTTCGAGGTGAGCGGGGTTACAATCGTGCGGGCGAACAGTTATCATCTTTTCACGGCGCACTGCAAAAACGCGTTTATAAACGACCTGAAGTTTATCGATCCGAGGTGTTTAAGCGCGGACGGCATAGGGATAAACGGCTCTAAAAATTACCTTATCGCGAACGTGACGATGGTAACGAACGACGACGGCGTAACTCTGAACCCCGGCTATATCGACCCGCGCGGCTACGACGGCAATTATTGGGATTGCACGCCCGGCGCGGACAATTCGATAGATAACGTCGAGATTTGCTTTAGTTACATCAACTCGGCTTACGGCGGATGGGGAAAGGCGATAGCGTTCATTCCGTGGGGAAAATCGGGCGAAAATCAGGAATTCGAGATGACGGAAAACGTTTTCGTTCACGATTGTGTTTTAAAAGGCGGATGCGCCGTCGGAACCTGGTGCGACGATCCCTATCACGGCAAACAGCCGTTTGACGGCACGGAAACGGACGATTATTCGCCGGTGGCGGATATCACTTTCCGCAATAATATTTATCTCTCTAAATGCGACTTGTTGACGGTTAAAGTGACGAATATGGTTTCGGATAACGAACTGAAATCTTCCGTAGAGGTCGTAAACGGCGACTTTCACGACAGATTATGTAACTGGAAGCGAAGCGGCGCGGTTGAATTTTTGCAAGGCGAGGGCTTTGTTCGCCTTGGCGGCAACGGCGGGAACATTAAGGGCGCGGAAAACGGCGCTGCGGCGGAAAACATTGAAAACGGGGAGATCAGGCAGATTCTTTCTTCCGAAAAGGGAAATAACAAATTTGCCGCGGAAGTTCTCGGGAAAGGCGTTTTGTTTGTCGGCGACGAGAAAACGCCGTTCGACGTGACCGAAAAAACGGTTATAACGGTCGAAAAGCAATACCGCTCGGTGAAAAATATCGCCGTGGGCGTTGCGAGCGACGGGAAAGCGATTGTTTATAGAATCGAAAAGCAGTAAAAAGCATAGGCATTGCATTCCTTATCACTAATTACCGAAAAGGCGTCTTTTTCGCTATTTTCCGCGACCGTTCGGGCGCAGTACGTCCAGTACAGCAACCCTCACGTTCGCAAAAAATCATCAAAAAATGCGCTCTTTTCGGTGCGAAGCATTTTTGCGGATGAGAAACCGACCGCAACGCGGCTCGTTTAGGCAAGGCAAACGCCCGAAGTTGTACTTGCCGTACTACGAGCGGCGTTTAACGCCGCATAAATCGGTTTATCACCGCAAAAATAACTAGTGATAAGGAATGCAATGCCTAATAAAAAGCGGTTCTTCGGATTTTCGGATCTTCGGAAACGCTTTTTTTGTTGTTTTTTTATAATTCGCGCAGACGCAAACGTCAGAACATAAATAAAATTGTCGCCGCGAGCGAAATCACGATCTGAACGAGTTGGAGCACGGTCGGCTTTTCGCGATAAAAAAGGAAAGCGAGCAAACTCGAAAAAAGTATTGTCGCGCCCGTGATGAGCGGATATTGCGCAACCGCAACGACGTGCTCCGCCGCGACGGACGACATGAGAAAAGCCGTTCCGTTTACCGCGCCGAACGCCGCTCCGCACCCTATCGCTACGGGACGGAAAAGGATGACGGGTTGTTTTTCTTCGTTCTGCGTTTTATCGCTTTTGCCTGACGCCGTCGTCAACGCGAACGCGGCAAGCGAGATTACGAACTGAATTCCGTAAGTGTAAAAAGTGAATTCCGCGCCGAGCGCCGCGCCTTCTCTGACGGAATTGAATTTCGAGAGCGTGGAACTGAGTCCGTTAAGAATAAACAAAAACACGCACAAAACGTAAAAAAATACGGAAGTCTTTTTCTTTGTGTCGCCGTCGGTTTGCGCTTCTCCGGCGTTTTTATTCTTTTTGCCGAAAAAAACGGGCAGGCAGAGCGCGATAATCATAATCGCCACGCCGATGAGATTGCAGCCCGAAACGCTTTCTTTCAGAAAAACGATGCCCGCGAAAAACGGAACGATCATACCGCCGAGCATTAAAAACAGCGAATAAACGGCAATGTCGCCGAGTGCGAGGGTTTTTATACCGATCGCGCTGCTTAAAATATTGACGAGCGAAAGCCCGAACGCCATACACAGCGAAAACGGATTAAGGTTGAAAACCGTTCCGGATGAAACCAGTTTTATTATAAAGAAAATCACGCCAGCAAAAAGCGAGTAAAGCAGACTGAACGACAATGAAGCCCGAACTGTTTTGCCGTAATTTTTTTCAAAGGCTTTCGTCACCATGAACTGCGAGCCGAACAAAAATGACGCTCCGATAAGCATTGCGTAGTACATAATCGGTTTTTAATCTCCGTAAATAAATAGTTTGTCTTTGTTTTCCTTGGCGGCAGGTTGTATCTTCGCGTCGGAGGGGTTTTCGGATGCGTTGTAATAAGGAACGATTTTCCGCAAATGTACTTCGTTTTCTTTTTCCGTCGAGCGGAAAGTAATCTGCATAAGAGCGATTTTTTTCCTTAAATCTCTCGGGAGCGGGAAGTCGCCCTCGCGGATATCTATTGCCGATGATAGGTCAAAATCAAGATTAATCGACTTATCGGCGGGGATTTGATAATTTCTTTGTTTGTTTCCGTTTATTTGCGGAACAATGAAAAACTGTTTTCCGTCGCAGGTTCTGAAGTGAATTCCGATAAGCGTTATCGGCTTTTCCGCTTTTAACGTAACGGAAAGTTTATCGTATCGATCGAGATAATGCGGCTGGTTCACGCGGAGAATATTCGGGCAAAGCCCCGCCATGCACGAGGCGTAAGGGTCGTAAGGTATCGACAAAATAACTTCGCCGTCGCCGTAAGAAACCCGGGCGAGTTTGCTGCCGAAAATTTCGCTCGCGCGGTAACAATCGCGGTAGCCTGCGCCCCCGCCGAGGTCGCCGAACGAGTTTTCGTACATTTTCTCGCGGGCGAAAAACGCGGGGTTGAATTCTTCATAAAAAAGTTCGCCGAAGTATTCCGTTTTGTCGCGATAGGGAAGAACGGGGAGAATAAGTCCGTTTTCCGTTTTCGCGGCAAGGTTGCAGACGTCGTTATAAAGGAAAAAACCGTAAGTCAGCCGCGACGGTGAAGAAATATACGGAGATGAAACGACAATTTCGCGGTCGCCGACGATTTTTGCGTCCGCCGCGACGAATTTTCCGTCGTTTCCGACGAATTTTGCATCCGCCGCGACGAATTTTCCGTCGTTTCCGGCGAGCGCGAACCCGAAAAGATCGCGACCGTCCGAAGAGAAAATGCGAACGCAGTCGCTTAACCTTACGAAAGCCTTTCCGTCTTTATAATCTACGGACGAAATTTCGGGGCAACGGGCAGGTTTGTTTTCGATGAAGTTCAGGCGGCAAAGATCCGCCGCGCGCCCGGCATGCTCGCGTTTTTCAACGAGGTGAATGGGGTGGCACGTTCCTTTTCCGTCGGGAATAAGCCATTTCTGAGATAAATCGAAAAGCGGACAGCGGATAACGCCGTTTCGCGCTTTTTGCGCGATCGAATTTGCTTCGTTCACGAAGTTTACGCTGAATTCGTCATACCCTTCGATGCCGATATCCATCAGCAAAAAATCCATTGTTCCGCGCAATAAGTCGCGGTATAAGTCGATTAACTCTATCAAAAGCGGCGGATATTCGGCGCAGGTCGGCGCGCCCGTCCAGGCAACGCTCTCTCCGAGATACCACACGACGCCGCGGAAAGCAAGCCCTTTGAGCGGACGGATTTTTTCATAATATAAAGACCCCGCTTCGGTTTTTCCGTCGCAAACTTTGATTTCCGAGCGGAACGCGGGGAAGTTGTCGAAGCGTTCGCTGGGGAGCCAGTGAGTGATGTTCGAGCCGCCAACGGCAACGTTGAAAACGCCCACGGGATAATCGCTGTGTTTCTGCATTTCGCCCGCAAACAAAAAGGAAAAACCCGCCGTTTCGAGCGCGGCGGATTTATCGTCGGGCGTGTTCCATTTAACTTCGGCGAGCGGCTCGCCGTCCTCTTGCTGAAGTCCGAAAAAGCCCGCGCCGTTATACGCACTTTTTGTGTTGGGAAGATCCGCAAACCTGAAAGCGGAGTTTTTGAACTCTTCCGTCGCTTTGTCGCAATCGGAAAGATATTTAAGTTTCAGTTCGAGGTTGGATTGCCCCGCTCCGAGCCACACGTCGCCGAAAACCACGTCGCGGATTGTTTTCTCTTTCACGCCGTCTACATAAAAAATCAGGCTATAAGTCGATAAACCGCCTTTTATCGGCGGAATTAAAACGGAAAAATCCCCGTTTTCGTCGGCTCGGACGCAAAAAGAAAGAGTTTCTTTTTCGCAAAGGTCGGCCCTTACTTCGGCAAGCGGTGCGGTTTTTCCCGCTATCGAAAATTCGCTGTCCGCCTGAATGACGCACCCGTCCGTGAAGTATCCGTTTATTTTAATCATTTTATTAAGATGTTTTCTCCGTATTTTATTCCCGTTTTAAAATCGCTCAAAGAGGTTGCTTTTCTGCCGTCGAGCGTAACGTTTTCAAACGTGACGTTTTTGATTTTGTGTTCTTCGTTCGCGCCGCTTATTTCGATAACGGGCAGATCCGGAGCGTTGTGAACGCGGATATTTCGATAAACTATGTTTTCGATATGTCCGTATTCGTTGCCGACGGAATATTCGAAGTGGCGGAAAATTCCCAGCCCGATAAGCGTCGGGAAGTACGGCTCGTCGCCCGGAAGATAGGTTTCGCCGTCCTTTTCCTGATACTGAGGGGCGCGTTCGTCGCCGGCAAATTCGAGATCTATGTCCTCGTAAGTCACGTCGCTTATTTTCGCGTAGTCCGCGCAACCTATATGCAGAAAATCAAAATTTGTGCGGATAACTTTGCAACGGCGATAACGGATATCCGTGATTTTATCCGCGCAGGTTTCCAGCCCGATTTCCATCGCATGCCCCCAGTCGCACCAGAAAACGCAGTTTTCAATCAGGGTGTGTTCGCAGTTTGTTCTCACGTTTCCGTCGCCTTTCACGCAGACGCAATCGTCGTAAGTGCGGAAAAAACAGTCGGAAACGCGCGTGTTGCGGCAGTTCTGCATATCCACGCCGTCGGAATTATACCGCCAGCAACCGATTATTTTGATGTTTTCGCACACGAATCCGTCCACGTTGACCGCCGAAACGTTATAGCAAAGCGAATCGCGCAAGATAGGTCCGTCTATCGTGACGTTACGGCAGTTGCGGATCGAAACGAAGTGCTTTCTTTCCGCGTTCATCACGTCCTTTTGTCCGTCGCCCGTTTCGACGTCGAACAGAATTTTCTCTTTTGATTTCGAGTTATCGAGAATCCCGCGCCCGCAGATACGAACGTTTTCGGCGTTTTCGGCAACGATATTGCAGTAAACCACCGCGTCCTCGTCAACGAAAAGCGTTTCGTCGGAGCGGAGAACGATTTCGCCGACGTCGAAAGTTCCGTGGCGAAAAGCGATTACTTTTTCGCGAGGCGAAAATTCGTAAGTTTTCGGCTTATCGAAAAACAGATGCAGGTTCTGATGAGCGTCGCCGAGTTCGAAGGAATACGCGCCGTGTTCGGTAAGAGTGAAACGATATCCGTTTTCCGTAATATCGACGGACACGCGCGACGATATCGGGCGGACGATCGGCTTGCCGGTTTTTTCGCTTTTTATTTCGACGGTGACCGCCTTTTCGTTTTCAAACCGGACGAAATACGATTTTTCCCGCTGGGAAATTTCTCTCTGATGCCCCGGCCAACGGCGGTTGATCGGCGCGGCGGAAACGTAATGCTCGTAAACGCGCGCTTTTTCGCCGTCAACGGTAACCATATAAAACGCGGATTCTTTTTCTTGTTTCAGAACGGGTATATTCATAATTTTTGACGGTACTCCGATTGTAATATGTTTCATTATACACCAAAACGCGCGCGGCGGATATTCTTTTTTTAGCAAGATTTTATGTTTTTTTAGCAAGATTTTATGTTTTTTTAGCCGATTTTTTCGGATCGGTAAAAAAAGTTGAAACCGGCTTGTGTGTTGTGTTATAATGCGCTAAAAATAACGGCGATTTTAAAATCGCCGCGAGATTGCGGAGGGAATATGACGGATATTCTGATTTTTTCGGGACAAAGCAATATGCAGGGACAGACGGAGAGCGACCCGATGGACAAGCCTGTCGCAGGCGCTTCGGAATACAGGCTGCTTACCGACAGTTTCGTTCCGTTGAAAAACCCCGTCGGGGAAGATATCGGCGAACTTCTGCTTGCTTCTCATCTCGGTCACGGCTCGCTCGTTCCTTATTTTGCGGAAAGTTATTGCAGAGTCGGCGGCAGAAAAGTCGTATGCGTTCACGCGGCGAAGGGCGCGACGATAATTTCGCAGTGGCTTCCTTCGCGCGAAGAAGGGAAAGAGAGATACGCCGCCCTTCTGAAAAAGGCGAAGGCGTGTTTTGAAAAAACGACGGACGAGATAGGGAAGGTGTTTTTCGTGTGGTTGCAGGGCGAGAGCGACGCTCTTGCCGGAACGACGGAAGATGATTATCTTGCGATGCTTCGCGAATTAATCGCCGATCTGAAAAAAGATTTGGGGATAACCGCCTTTATGATTATCAAAGTCGGCTATTTTGCTTCCATGTTCGGACGGAAAGATGCGGACGAGGCTATTATGCGCGCGCAGGAAAGAGCGGCGGAAGAGGGAACGGCGATTATGCTTACGGATGTCGCGACGGAACTTTCACGCGAAGAAAAGAATCTCAATCCGGACGCGGCGGGGCATTTCAACAACGCTTCGATGAAAATTATAGGTCGGATTGCCGGCGAAAATGCAGCGAAAAAGGCGAGCGGGGTAAAATAATAAACAATCGGTTGCCGGACAAGATTAAACCGCACCGTGCCAAAACTCCGTGAAATTATTATGCGCGAAAACGCTTGACAATAAATTTTCCGTTTGGTATAATCTATACGCTTTTAACGCTGAGCCTTTGGGCAAAGGAGGGTTGAGGATATGTCCACTATCAGAGTCGGTGAAAACGAATCGCTTGATAACGCGCTTCGCAGATTTAAGAGAAAGTGTTCGAGAGACGGCATAATCGGTGATTTGCGCCGTAAAGAACATTACGAAAAACCTTCCGTCAGACGTAAAAAGAAGGCGGAGGCAGCGAGAAAGAGAAGCATTAAGGGCTGATTTTCTCAAACCAAAACCAAACCGCGGGCATAATCGTCCCGGTCGAAAGAGTTTTTTACACCCGAAGAAATTATCGGGTGTATTTTTTTTGCCCGAAAATCTTTTTGACAGGAGTAAGTGATATAATGGCAATCGCAAAAAGCATCAAATCGGCGGCAAAAGAGGCGAAACAACGCTTAAAATCGAGATTTTGGGAAGATTATCGCAGAGAGGTGGAAAGCGGCGTGAAGAAAGCCGAAGCGGAGGGGTTAGCCCCTTCGGGCGTGGAAAATTACTTCAGAAAAATGGTCGTGCGGACGGTGAACAAGCCCGCCGAAAACGAAGAGGCGTTTTATAACGAAGTGAAAACGATGCTGGATGAGGAGGGAGCGAAGCCGTCCGACGCGCTCGACAGGCTAATGGATAAAAAACTTTTTTATTCGCTCGATTACGTTCAGCGCGAGCGATATCTTTTCGTTTTATCCGAAAAATATCTGGCGTGTCTGTCGCGTTACGACGAAGAAAGGGGAATCGAAAAACGCCTCGGCAGATAATTTTTGCTTTTAAAAAGCAGGTGTGGTTTATAAATGGTGTATAAATAATGTCAAATTTAAAGTGCTTGAAATTTGAACAAATAAATTGTATAATATAGTAAATAAAATTTCCATAAAATACGATAAGGACGGTTTATAATGACACAAAAGAAGTTTTCAAAAGATCCGAAAGTGCAACTGATTTCGATAGAGCAGTTTTTCGAGCAAAGCCATTACTTATCCGATATAAGTAAAGATAATTTGTGGTGCGAGGAAGAATTGTTATGGGGAACTTATTATAAGATTACTTCAAGATTTTTGATACAAATCGATTACGTTCCGACTACAATCAATTTCGGTATGGACGATTCGACAAGGATCGAAAAAATTTATGTTGCATATCGCGACGGAAAAACAGAATATGGTTTACTTGATTCGAAATTAAAGCAGATCGCTGAAGAAGAAAAAAATCATAGAAAAGCAAAGGAGCAAATAAAGCGTTTGCAAACGGGCAAAGAACTCCTGGATAAAACGCAATATAGAGAGTATGTTTTAAAAGAACAAAAAGATTTTAAAGATTTTATCGTTGATGTGAATTATAAAACGTCAATCGAATCACTGGTCGGGAAATATGTTGTTTTTGACGTTGAAACGAACGGGGTGAGAAAATCGAATGATGACCTGCTTTCTATTTCTATTTACGATCCGTCAACAGGAAAATGTTATAATCGTTATTTACCGTTAGATTTGCAACCGTTGGTAGTAACAGGATGGATTCACGGAATTACGGATGAACAATTAGAAGGATTGCGGCATATTACACAGGAAGAAATAAATAAAGTCATAGATTTTTTCGATCTAAATAATAAAATATTATTATCGTATAGTGGAGGGCAAGGAACTTTTGATTCCGCCTTTATTATCAATTATTGCAAACGCCATAACCTTGTCGGATTTGAAAATTTACGTTATGAAAATATCAAATCACAAGTGCCAGAAGCGGGTTATGGGTTTGAGGGGTTAATGACAAAGGACAATATATGCAAATTATTTAAAATAGACGGCATCAAAAAGGAACATTCCGGCTTAAATGACTGCGTATTAGAATGGAAACTGTTTGAAAAAATAAAAGATCAGCCTTTGTTTTTTGTTAAACAAAATTTATTTAAATATCATGAAGGGTATATTGTCCCTGTGTCATATTTAAATAAGCATCCGGAACTGGTAAAATATGCCGATATTCACATTCCAAACATAGAGGGGAGACCCACAGTTATATTTGAGTATACTCTTTCGCCTGAAGTGTTAAAGCAGGTGAAAAAGTTTCCAACGAATATCACAGGAATTGCGCTTGAAAATGCGATAAGCGCTCAATTAATGGCTGAAAAGCAAGAAAATATGTCTTTTCTGATTGCAAATAAGAATTATCTTGAATATATAGGCTCTCTTGGTAGTCGAACAAAGCAAATACCTATTGAAATTCAAAAAGACGGTACTTTAGAGTCGTTGGATTCTGAATATGACGATTATATCGAGGAGGTAAACAAAGTATCAAAAATAATTACAGATTCTTTATTTCCGGTTTTTGATTTTATTAAGCATGAAATATTCAAGTCCGGTGGCAAAATACTTAATCAAGAGTTGACTGTATCTCGTGACGGCAAAGTATTGGCGTTATGTGATTTATCAAACGAAGATAGTGTGTTGGAGATAAAGACTTATGCGGTGACTCCCGATAACGAACAAATCGATAGATCGTTAGTCAGACAGTTGTATTACGAAAGTAAAGGACGAAAAACGTTTGCTCTTTCAATAGATTTCAAAACGCATATAAATGATGACTGGCAAAAAACAATTGATGCGGTAAATATTCGTATCTACAATGTGAAATTAGAAGAGACCGAACCCGAGCCGGTTGAGAAAGTGAGAGTTTTATATGATGATGAGATTGCCGTATTAAATTTAATTTGCGAAAATCCTGATATTTCTAACGCGGAAATTGCGCGTCAATTAAAAATAAAGGAAAATAGAGTTGGCAGAATTACAAAAGCACTTAAAGCATTGAAATACGTAGTTAAAGAGGATGAGTCAAAAAAGAGATCCCGATGGATTTTATTAAGAAGTCCTGAAGATAACAAAACGAAATACATATATTTTGACGGTAAAATATATTTGAATGGAGTTTAAAACGGCGGATAATCGACTTATAGACGGTTATTCTGGTTGCAAAACAAAAAATATGCGCCGCCCGCTTTTGAAAAAAGCG
>ERZ827168.581-NODE-581-length-58066-cov-5.590595_pt1 | contig 58066 bp, 52 predicted proteins | sample MGYA00519868_ERZ827168 | MGnify/ENA primary metagenome ERZ827168 (study PRJEB31778, sample SAMEA3449271) | human gut metagenome | biome: human gut; feature: human-associated habitat; material: faeces | place: United Kingdom | collected 2010/2012 ... | reverse complement strand
ATCATAAAGCATACGCCCTTCATCGGCAATTGCTTCAGGTACAATGGTAGGCTCCACAGCGGTGTTCGGCAAGGCGGCAGGCGCTTCCGTAGCGCTTGGGACAGACGCAGCACAGGCTGAAAACGTCAGAAGCAGGGCGGCCAGCAAGGCCAAGATGGATGTGTTTCGATACATGCCTTTTCCCTCCGCGATAAGATAAGTGATAAATCTATTATAATAGATTTATTAAAAAAGTAAAGCAAACTCATGCACAATATGCCATAATGAGGGAAAATAAAGAAAAATATAAAGTAAACGCTTTAATGTATGAACAATATTAAAAAACCTCCTTGCCATTGCAGGAAAGGAGGCAGGGAAAGGTTCACGCTTTAACCAGCATTGCGAGCGTACCTGCAACGATCAGAACAAGGCCCAGCAACGCTTTTTTGGAAAGTCGTTCATGCAGCGCAAAATAGGAAAAGGCAATCGTTACGAGAATGCTCAGCTTGTCGATCGGCACGACAACGCTTGCAAGCCCATCCTGCAGCGCTTTGTAATAGCAAAGCCAGGAAGCACCCGTCGCAAGGCCGGAAAGGCAGATGAAGCTTAGCTCATTTTTGGGCACTTTTTTTACGGCGGGCCCATTCCCCGTTACGAACACAACAACCCATGCCATGATGAGGACTACGCCTGTGCGGAGTGCCGTGCCGAGATTCGATTCGACCTCTGCGATTCCGAGCTTGCCCAGGATTGCAGTGAGGCTTGCAAACACAGCGGAAAGCGCCGCATACAGAAACCACCCCTTGCCGGATTTCCGAACACTGCCTTCCTTTTTCTGAATCATCAGGTAGGTTCCGGCCGCGATGGCGGCAACGCCTACGGCCTTCTGCCAGGTAATTTCTTCGTGCAGCAGGAAAAATGCGAGCAGGATGGTCAGTACGGTGGAAGATTTATCCACCGGAACGACCTTGTTCACGTCCCCCAGCTGAAGCGCCTTAAAATAGCAAAGCCAGGAAGCGCCCGTCGCAAGGCCGGAAAGAACAAGATAAAGCAACGATTCGCCGGTCAGCTTAGATAGCGTCGCTTGCGAGCCGACCAGGAATACCATGACCCAGGAGAACAGCAGCACCACGATGGTGCGGATTGCAGTGGCAACATTGGAATCCGTTTTCCGAATGCCGCATTTTGCAAGGATGGATGTTACGCCCGCAAAAAAAGCAGATGCAAACGCATAAATGATCCACATAAACATGCATGCTCCCTTCTAAAACACATCATAGCACGGTGTGGATGTGGATGCAATCGCCGCATAGTGCGTTTTTCCGGCGCATAGATTTGTGCTATGGAAAAGGTAAAGAAGAATGCACAAGTTGCGCAAAAAAACCGCAAGGCGGCAGCCGCTATGCTCTGCCTGCTTTCACTGTTCCTGTTTCTTTTGAGCAGCCGCGGAGAGGATGCCGTACCAACCGCAACTACCGTAAATGAAAACGGACCGCTGCTTGCGCTTACGTTTGATGATGGGCCGTATCCAAAGGTCACGACGCACATTCTTGACGTGCTGGAAAAGCACGGTGTATGCGCTACATTCTTTGTGCTCGGAAGCCGCGTGGAGGGGCGGGAGGAGGTTCTGCTGCGCATGGAGGCGCTCGGCTGCGAAATCGGAAACCATACGTTCAGCCATGCGGATTTGACACGGCTTTCTGCGGAACAGTGCAAAGAGGAAATTGATAAGACGAACGCAGAATTTGAACGTGCGCTTGGCCACCCTGCTTCGGTCGTACGGCCGCCCTACGGTTTCTATAATGCTGCCGTCCGCAAAAATGTGCCGTATCCCCTTGTGCTCTGGACGGTTGACACCAACGATTGGAGACCCAGAAATGTGGCGGAACTTGCTGACGCCGTTGTAAGGGAGGCCGAGGATGGCTGCGTAATCCTCATGCATGACCAACAGAGCTCTACGGCAGAAGCGATGGATGCAATCATTCCGGCGCTTGTTGCAAAGGGGTTCCGTTTTGTAACGGTATCAGAGCTTATTGCGGCTACGGACGGAGCATGCAAGGCTGTTAAGATGCCGGGAGGTGGTTGAGCCGCGGCGCATTCCGAAGTATAATATAGATTGAAATATGCTTTGAAAGAGGAACAAAAGATGGCACTTACGATGGATCAGGCGAGAACGATTCTCGCAAAGCATGTGCAGGAACCGCATTTGCTTACGCATGCGCTTGCGGTATCTGCTGCAATGGGTGCGATGGCGGAGCATTTCGGCGCGGACCGCGCTTATTGGGAAGCGGTCGGTTATCTGCATGATGTAGACTACGAGAAATTCCCGGAAGAGCACCTGCAGCACACGCACGCGCTGCTTGCGCCGGAAGGCGTGGACGAGGCGGATATTCGCGCAATTCTTTCGCACGGGTATGGCCTTTGCAGCGATGTGCGGCCTGAGACAGATCTGGAAAAGAGCCTTTTTACGGTGGACGAGCTGACAGGAATTGTGCAGGCAGCGTCGCTGATGCGCCCCACCGGAATTTCGGATCTCGAAGTGAAAAGCCTAAAAAAGAAGTTTAAGGACAAAAAATTCGCAGCCAAGTGCAGCCGTGAAGTCATCGAACAGGGATGCGCAATGCTTGGAATGGAGCTTTCGGACGTAATGGAGCTTGTGATCCGTGGCATGCGGCGCGAGATGGAAGCACTTGGCATCGGGCCGCGTGAGTAATGCGGATTTTGCTGAAATACAAGGAGAAAAGCAGAACCATAAACCAATATACAGTAAAACGGCTATGAACGGAAAACGCGAAAAAGAGGCAGGCTGGAATCCTTGGCATGGCTGCCATAAGCTTTCTCCCGGCTGCATGAACTGCTATGTATACCGTATGGATGCCCGGCATGAGCGGGATGCATCCATCGTGAAAAAAACGGGGGATTTTACGCTGCCCATGCGCCATGCGCGCGGCGGTGAATACAAGCTTCAGCCGGGTACGATGGTTTATACGTGCTTTACTTCGGACTTTCTTCTGGAAGACGCGGATGCATGGCGGCCGGAAGCATGGGCGATGATGCGCGCCCGTGCGGACCTTGTTTTCCTGTTCATCACCAAACGCATCGACCGTTTTGCAGAGGCGCTTCCGCCAGACTGGGGCGATGGGTATCCGAACGTCGTGGTCGGATGCACGGTGGAGAATCAGGCCATGGCGGAGTACCGGCTTCCGATTTTTCGGGATGCGCCCATCCGGCATAAGTTTCTCGCCTGTGAGCCGCTGTTGGAACGGATCGATCTTGCGCCGCATTTGGGGCCGTGGGTGGAGCAGGTAATTGCAGGCGGAGAATCGGGCAACGCAGCGCGTCCATGCGATTATGCGTGGCTTTTAGCGCTGCGCGCCCAATGCGTTGCAGCGGGGATTGCGTTCCGCTTTAAGCAGACGGGCGCAAATTTTATAAAAGACAGCAGGCACTACCGCATCGAACGCCGTTTTCAGCATGCACAGGCGCGTCGCGCGGGGATTGATTTTACCCCGAGGCGCGATTCGGATGCCGCTGTAGAATTCAGCGGCATCCTGTGATACAATACAAAAAAGACAATTCGGGCGCAAGCAACAAAACACGAGATGAAGGAGAGCAGGCGCATATGGCAAAGAAAAACGTTAACCAGGCGATTGAATCCGAAAAGGATGCCGTGCTGTGGCACGACAGAAAACGGGTTCTTGGCATGCCGCTGAGTTTTACCGTGTACGAGGTAACGGATGACCGTTTTATCCTGCGCAAAGGCTTTTTCCGCACGGAAACGGATGAGATTTTGCTCTATCGTATTTTGGATATTAAAATGGTGCGTACGCTAGGGCAGAAGATTTTCGGCGTAGGAACCGTGACCTTGTTCAGCGCAGACCAAAGCCACCATACGGTTGACCTGAAGAACATCAAGCATCCGGAAAAAGTGCGCAGGTTCCTTTCCAACATCGTGGAGCGTGAGCGCATGAAGAAGGGGCTTGCCGGCAAGGAAATTTACGGTACGGCCAGCGCTGGGATGCGCCACGATGAATGTGAGCATGAGCCTGGCGATATGCCGCCACCGCCGCCGGAATTTGTGGACATTGACGGGGATGGAATACCGGACTGATATGCTGACAACAGAAACAAAAAATCCGCGCACCGGATTGGTTGATCCGGCTGATACACCCGCGTTGCTGCGCCTGATGAACGAGGAAGATAAGCTGGTTCCCCTTGCGGTGGAGGCAGAGCTTCCTCATATTGCGGAGGCAGTTGAACTTGCGGTTTCGGCGCTTGCGCACAACGGCCGGGTGATCTATGTCGGCGCAGGAACGTCCGGAAGGCTCGGGGTGCTGGACGCAAGCGAGTGCCCGCCTACATTCGGCGTGCCGCCTACGTTGGTGCAGGGGTTTATCGCGGGCGGGGATATTGCCCTGCGCCATGCTGTGGAAGGCGCTGAGGACGATCCGGAGGCGGGCGCCGCATTGATGGATACGCTTGGCGTGGGAGAGGCTGACTTTGTGATCGGAATCAGCGCAAGCGGTTCTGCGCGCTATGTGATCGGCGCAGTGGCGCGTGCAAAGGCGCTTGGCGCGGCAACAGCAGCGATTGTGAACAACATCGGCACACGCCTTGGTGCGTGCGCGGATTTCTGCATTGCGCCGGTTGTCGGGCCGGAGGTCATCGCGGGTTCAACGCGCATGAAGTGCGGCACATCACAAAAGCTTGTGCTTAATATGATTTCCACCGCGGCCATGGTGCGCCTCGGATATGCGAGGGGCGGCGTAATGACAAGCCTTGCCGCGACAAACGAAAAGCTGCGTGGCCGCGCGGTGCGTATCCTGTGTGAAACGGCGGGCGTAACCGAGGCGGAGGCAGAAACCGCGTTGGTGAATGCGGATATGCGCGTAGACAGGGCTTTGGAATACCTGAACGTTCAGGCGCAACGAAAGGAATGAAAATGGAATTTGTTGCGGGCATAGACGGCGGCGGAACCAAAACGGAATGTGTGCTGATGAACCTGAAGGGGGAAGTAATCACCACAAGCCTGTTCGGCTCCCTGAACATGAACAGCAGGCCGGTAGCGGAAATGGCGGAAAGCATGCGCGGCGTGATCGAAAGGGTACGCGCGCAAGGCGGAATTTGCCGCATGCTCTGCGTTGGCTGCGCAGGCATGAGCAATCCGGAACTTCGCCGGACGTTGGAGCGCATGATCCGTGCGGATGGCTATGAAGGCGCATATATGCTTGCAGGCGACCAAGCGGCCGCTCTTTACGCAGCACATGGCGCAGGCCCCGGAGCCGTGCTGATTTCGGGGACTGGCTCTATCTGCTTTGGCCGTAACACGCGTGGAATTACAGCACGCGCGGGTGGAAAAGGATACAAGATCGATGACGAGGGCAGCGGATATGCGATTGGCCGGGATATCCTTTCGGCTGTGGTGCGCGCACAGGATGGCCGGTCGCGCCCAACGGTGCTGACAGAGCTTGTATTTGCACAGATCGGCACGCGGAATTTGGATGAGCTGGTTCGGGCGCTCTATACGGAAGGGGACAAACGGGGCAATCTTTCTACGTATGCGCTTCTTTTGCCGGAAGCGGTTGCCCAAGGGGACGCCGCAGCCTGCGCCATCCTTGAAAGGGCGGTCAAGGAGCTTTGCCTGCTCGCATCCACGGTCATCGAGCGGTTGGAACTTCAGCGGGGGCGTTTGGCGCTTTCCGGCGGTGTGCTAAAAAACGACGCCTACGTAACGGAGGGCGTAAAAGCGCAGTTGGGTGAGCTGTATCCGGAGCTTGAATCCTTCCTCCTTGCAACTTCCGCTGCAATCGGTGCCGCGCGCATGGCGCTTGCAGCCGTGCAGGGTGGAATGTAAAAGCGAGGCTACAAAAACCTCCGCGCTTGTTACGCGTTATACGCAAAGCTGGAGGCAGGCAAAGTGCCTGACCTTAGTTTTATATACCGCACTGTAAACGAGCATGGATACAGAACATTTCATTTTGGCAAAGAAATGGTAGCCTATTGGAACTGGTGCCCTGCCTGCGACTATGCAATGGCGCGGGCTTGCCTTGATGAAGAAAGCCGAACGCACTTTTACAGGATCGGATACCAAGGCAGCTAGTTGAGTAAAAGAATGGACATTATGAAAAGGTCTTATTACCCGCAGTTCTTCAAATGCATTGTAGCTGAAAATGCAAATATAGGTTAAGCGAAATTAGCGAAATTATAGATGAATATGAATGAATCGGAGAAATAACGTTATGAATACGCCTGTACTGGAAACAGAACGCTTGGTGCTTAGAAAATTTACGGAAGATGATTTGCCGGAATTATTCGATATTTACAGTGATGAAGATGTAAACAAATATTTGCCGTGGTTTCCGCTTAAATCAATGGAGGAAACAAAAACGTTTTTCGAAGAAAGATATACGCCGGACTATGCGAAGTCTGAGGGTTACAGATACGCTATTTGCTTTAAAAACGATAATGTCCCCATTGGCTATATCAATGTAGGCACAGATGAAAGTTATGACCTCGGCTATGGGCTGCGTAAGGAATTTTGGCATCAGGGGATTGTACGTGAAGCGGGCCGGGCGGTCGTTGAGCAAGTAAAAAAAGATGGCGTGCCGTATATCACAGCGACACACGATGTTAACAATCCCCGCAGCGGGAATGTTATGCAGGCTCTCGGGATGCGTTATAAATATTCCTATGAAGAAATGTGGCAGCCGAAAAATTTTCTTGTCACATTTAGAATGTATCAACTTAATTTTGACGGCAATGACGGGGCTGTATATAAAAAATATTGGGATACGCATATCAACCATTTTGTTGAGAACTTATGATGATTGAATGGCGTAGATTCTGGTTCGTGGAACGGAGAGCGTTAACAAAAATCCTGCCCTGTGAAAATCATGGGCAGGATATTTTCTACCGTTTTGCGAACTCCCGATTTTGTTGGGAGGCTTTCTTTATTTCGGGAGGAGCAGCGGCTCAGCAGCGGCTGACTTTTACGTTTTTTCCCATTTCTGTGAGGCTCTTGGCAAGGCGCTTGACGAGAAGCGCTTTGGAATCGAAATCAATATCCAAACTGTCATGCGCGTGGTTTACAGCCTGGCCGTGGAAAATGGTGATATCCGTTGCCTGCTCAAACAGGAGGGAAGCGAGGCGGGATACCCCGTCCGTCTTTTCGCTGATGGAAAGGGAAATGCGGTTATTTGAAGCGTATTTTTCCGCAAGATCCGCCACCTGCTGCAGCGTTATCACGCCTTCCGTTACAAGATCTACCCCTTCAATCGCGGCAATGGCGGGCACGGTTTCTGTGCCGCTGTCCGCAATGGGCACGATGGGCTTGTTCAAATACCGGCTTACGGTATGTGCCGTGGTACCACCGCAGACTACGTGCCGCCCTTCTTTGGCGAAGAAAAGCTTGAGCACGCGCTCATCATCCTTCGGGTCGGCTGGGGGGCCAATGATGACGTTCACGGCCTGCCGCCTGCGCACCTTAAACACAAGCGCGGTGATGTCATCATCCGGCGATTCCAGACAAAGCGAGAGCGCCGCATTCACGAGCATTGCCGCAAGGTGCTGCGGGGAAAGCTCCGGCGTATACCAACGCTCCAAGCATTCGATCACATCCTTGCGCGGCCAGCCATCCTGCATCACCTTGCCGATGCCGGCGTTCGTGATGCCGTCCGTCATCAGAACAAGCAGGTCGTTTTCCTGCGGATACAACGTGCTTTCATGGATCTCCTTTTCTCCAATGAAGCGCACGGTTGTATTGTAATCCACATTTTTGCCGTTGCGCAGCAGAATCGCGCGCGGGTTGTCATACTGCACAAGGCGAGCCTGCATGCTTTCCACCTGCAGCATAGTGAAGGTGGAGTAGGCAAGCTTGCGCTCCCGGCACATGGGCAGCGTAGAGGCGACGGTTTCAATGCATTCATCCACCGGGAGCTTGCGGGACATCAGGGTGGAAAGGATGGTGGAAGTCAGCGTGGAAAGAATGTTGGCTTTCACGCCGCTGCCCAGCCCGTCGGAAAGAACAACGGTCAGCTTACCGCCGTCCTTTGTGATGTAATAGGAATCGCCGCAGAGCGATTCATCATGCTTATTGACGCTTGCATGCCCGCTTTCGATGAAAAAGTTTTCCATGGGATCATTGCTCCTCGTTTTCCATCATGACGGCATCCTTAAGTTCGGAGATCGCAAGCTTCGTTTCGGCAGCGGACTCGCCAAGGAGCGAGGCAATTTCATGCACGATGCGCAATTGTTTTTCCACAATGTCATCCGCCATGCCGGCCACCTGCGTTTTATGGCGCATCAACTGGTTTTGTTTCTGCTTTTCCTTGGTAATGTTCTTCATGATGCAGATGATGATGCCGCTTGCCGCATCGTAAAAGAACGACTGCTTCAGGTAAAGGTTATATTCCGCGAGGAAAGTGAATTTTTCCGACTGCTTGTTGCCGCTGGAAATGAGCTCTATGAAATCGAATTCATCGATCAGGCGGCTTACAGGTTGACCTAGGATGTCCTGCGGCTCCACGGAAAAAATCTGGCAGGCAGCGTGGTTCACCTGCTGTACCCGAAGATCAAGATCAACTGCAAGGATCGCATCCGGCGTAATGCTGAGAATCTTATCCGAAAAAGATTCGGCCCGCTTTTTCATATAAGGCATGCACATTGTGATTTCCGCACGCCCCATGAAGACTGCAATGGCCTTTTCCCGGCAGGAGGAATAGCCGCACATGCCGCAGTTGAGCTCATCTGCCGGGCTTTCTTTGCCCATTTTCTTAAAAATGGAGGCGATTTGCTTCTCTGTTGGCATGGTATAGCAGGTTTGCTCGTCGCGGAAAGCGGCGGCAAGGTCGCCTGGTTTACCAAAACTGTAATCGGGAGCCCCCTGCTCGGCAGCATCGCTCTCAACTGCATCGCGTGCAACGCGGAGGGTAGACGCGGCAAGCGAAAGCTCACGCTTGCGGAATGCCGGGCCTCCTACACAGGAACCGGTGCAGAAATTCATCTCAATGAAGCAGTTCGGGAATTTACCGGCAGCTGCATCATGCAGGGCACGCATGCAGTTTTCGGGACCATCTACGGTGATGTAGCTGTAATCCGGCGATTTTTCCATGGTTTTCAGAATGCCGCCTGCAACGGGAAAGAAGCGGGAAAGGCGGCGCTCGGAGGCGGGCGCCGGTTCAAGCTCAACATTGACGTCGCGCATCCATTCGGCAAGGTCGCCAAACGTAACGGCATAGGCCAGGTCAGAGGCATCCTCAAGACATTCGGCTTTTTTTGAGATGCATGGCCCGATGAACACGAGGACTGCCTCTGGATCTTCGGCATGAATCAGCCTTGCATGTGCCTGCATAGGCGTAAGGACGGGCGCGAGCAGGGGAATGGCCTCCGGGCAGTGCTTTTGCACATAGGCATTCACCGTGGCGCAGCAGGAAGAGATCACGGTGCTCATGCGCTTCTCACGCAGAAGAGTTTCATATTCCGACTTAACGAGATAAGCGCCTTCCGCAGTTTCACGCACATCCGCAAAGCCGAGCTTTTGCAGCGCTGCACGCAACGCAGGCAGGCCGCAGCCGTTGAAATACGCGGCATAGGAAGGGGCCACGCTTGCAACGACTTTGCGTCCATCGTGAATCAGCGCGCGGATGCCTGCAACATCGTTCACATCATGCTTGGTATTCTGCGGGCAAACGACCGTGCAATTGCCGCAAAGGATACAGTCACGCTCTACGACCATGGCGCGATGGTTCTTAACTTCAATGGCTTTCACCGGGCAAACGCCGATGCACTTGCAGCAGTCCTTACAGTTAACGCTTTCAAATTGCAGGATGCCCATCGATCCAGCCTCCTTCAGCCCAATTTGGGCAGCACATAACGGTTGAATACATCCTCCGCGGATTCTTCCGTCATGCCGAGAAAGAGCTTTTCATCCACCTTTACCGTAACGCCGTTCTTACATTCGCCAAGGCAAAAGGCCGGTGCTACGGTGACTTTTTCGGAAACGCCTTTTTCAGCGGCAAGCGCCTTAAACCGATTGAGGATGGCATAGGAACCACGCTTGTGGCACGCACTGCCAATGCATACGGAAATCGTCGTCATACTGGGAACCTCCTGATTAGTGGTTTGCTGTTTCGTTCAGCCGCAAAACTCCGATGGCGTCTGAAATGGTTTGCTCCATGGAGGAGCGGCCATAAGCGTCCACCTGTGCGGCATTTTTGGAACTATGGCTCAGGCAGGCGGGGCCGCCAATGCAGCCGCCTTCACAGGCCATGCCTTCAATAAAGTTTTCAGGCAGAACACCTTTTTGTGCTTTCAGCAACGCTGTGCGGCATTCTGCAATGCCGTTGCAGGAAGTGGCCTTAAGCATAAATTCCTCCGGCGTGACGCCCTGCTCGCGAAGCGCCTGCTCTACTGCGGTCGCAAGGCCGCCGCAGCGCGCAAAGATGCGCCCGAAGAAAGAGGCGTTATCGAGCTCGGCTTTTTCCATTTTTGTAACGTCGATCCCGCGTGCAGAGAACATGGCCTGCATCTCCTCAAAGGTGATGGTATAATCCACGAACTCCTTTGTCTTCGTGTATTTCGTTTCGGCCTTTTTGGCAATGCATGGCCCAATGAATACCACATGGCAGCTGGGGTCGGTTTCATGCAGCCACTTCGCAATCTGAGCCATCGGAGAAAGGTTGTGCGAAATATTCGGCACAAGCGAGGGGAAGTTCTTTTCAATATAGCTTACAAATGCAGGGCAGCAGGAGGAGGTCAAAAAGCCCTTCTCGGCGAGCTCCTGCGCTTCAAGCCAGGCGACCATGTCCGCACCCCATGCAGCTTCGACAACCGCATGGAAGCCGAGCCTGCGGATGCCCGCAACAACCTGCTCCGGCACGGCATTGGGATACTGGCTGGCCATGGAGGGCGCGACAACGGCATACACATGATAATCCTTGTTATCATGCGAATTGCGGATGAGCGAGATTACCTGCGTAATGCTGGATTTATCGGTAATTGCGCCAAAGGGGCATTGATAGACACACGCGCCGCAGGAGATGCACTTCTCCTTGTTGATTACAGCCTTTTGCGTTTCGGGGTCAATATGGATTGCCTTTGGCTTGCAGGCGCTTACACAGGGGCGCGTGTGCTTAACGATGGCGGAATAGGGGCAAACAGCCATGCAGCGGCCACATTCCACGCATTTTTCCTTGTCGATTACAGCGCGGTGGTTGACGATGGAAATCGCACCCTTCGGGCAATTATCCATGCAGCGGTGCGCAAGGCAGCCGCGGCAGGCGGCGGAAACCTGAATGCCGTCCACAGGGCATTCGTCGCACGCGATGGGGAGCACGCTCACGACGGTACCATCTTCTTCGCCGCCGAGCGCCATGCCGACGCGCTCATTGATGATGGCGCGCTCTTTATAAATGCAGCAACGGAACATCGGCTTGCCGTCCGGAATGATGGTCTTTGAGACTTCCATCAGCTTCGCACTGGTCAACTCATCGCTGTAGGCCAGCTTAGCGACTTCACGCAGCACATTGTATTTCATTTTTTGCACATGGGTATCAAACAACAACGCCATAAGTTTTCTCCTTTGAAACGTCCCTCCGCCTCGCTGCGGAAGACGGGTAGTCCATGCATATATTATAATATATACTTGTAAGTCCGTCAATTAAAAGTCAAGTATCATAAGACAAAGTTATAAAATCATAACGTTCAAACATGCGCATGTACTTGCTTGAAAAAGGGCCGCCCGAAATGCTTTTCCGGACAGCCCCAATGAAAGGGAACGGGGTTATTTGCGCGCGGCCTTGGCCTTGCGCAATGCGAGGATGCGCTGCATTTCATTGTAGACGATCATGTAGCCTTCATCCACGCCCATGCCGGGCTTTGCCAGAATCTGATCCGGGCGGGTTGCCATGGCGCACTGCACGCATACCTGCGCGGAACGGTCGGTCTCGTTGCAGGTGCCGCCCTGGTATGCACCGATGCCGAGGCGCTTGCAATACAGCACGGCTTCTACAGTGTTGTTGATGCCGCCGAGGTCGGGAGTCTTGATCTGAACCATGTGGCCGGCTTTGTTGTCTGCAAAGTACTTGATGTCTTCAAGCGTGTTGCACCACTCATCCGCAACAATTTCTACGTTGATGCCGCGTGCGTCAAGCTCTGCGGTGAGCGCTTTCAATGCAAGCATCTGCTTCTCGCGGTCTTCAACATCCATGGGGCCTTCGATGCGCAGGTGGAACGGAGCTGCGATCTTTTCAAGCTCAGCGATGTAATCCGCCATGCCTTTGTAGTTATCGTTGCCAAAGGCGGCGCCGATGGTGCCATACACATCAATGTGGAAGATGGGGTTATAGCTTTCATCCCGGCGGAGCTTAAGCACGCGGTCGCGCAGCCAACCAACATACTCGGCCAACAACTCGCCATGCTCGCCAAGCTTGGTCTTTACGTTGTTGATGAGCGCGTGGGGCAGAACCTGTGCGCCCTTGATGATCATCTTGTCCGCATTGGAATACCGGTCGTCGCCGGACTGCGTGAAGATGTTGAGGGGCTGATCGGTTACGGTGCAGCCATATTCATCCGCCACAACTTCGCACATCATGCGGCCGGTTGCACGGGCAACTGCATCGAGAATTGCCTGAGTCACGCCGTAACGGATTGCAGTGTGCAGGCGTTTGCCGTTCACGGTGATGGCTTCTACCATCTCGGAAAGGTTCTTGAAGCTGTCCGCCTCGCGGCCGACAAGCTGGGGCTTGATGTTGTTCTCAATCACGGGGATGAAGTCCTTGGCAAGGAAGAGCGGGTCGCGTCCGCCGGCGCCGCTGTACTGAACGGCCGCACAGTCGCCGTAGGCAACCTGGCCATCTTCAAGCACAAGCATCACGGAGATGGACTCGCCTGCCTGACGCACAGCCGCAAAGCCCGGGGTGACGGGAGAGCCGACATAGGTAAAGCCGTCGTGATCCGCGCCCGCCTTGATGGCGCGCTGATCGTCAAAATAGAAACCGGTACGGCCTGCGGAGCAAACGACATCGATGATTTTCATGATAGTACCCTTTCTGTAAAACAAATATTGTAGGGGGGCGCGTTTCGGGCGCCCCAGTTTCTGCAAATACGCGCAATGCGCTTTCAAAAAGCAAGTGCTTTAGCGCATGCCCTGCGGCCGGCCAACGAGGCGGCCCTTGCTGATGGCATAGATATCGTCGATCACCATCTGGAAGGAGGCCTTGCGTTTTTCTACCTTGGCGCGTTCCTCGATCATGGCGCGGTTAAAGTCCAGCATGTCCTTGGGCAGCGGCATGTTGCCAGGCTCGAGGATGCGGATCGCACCGGTGTTGTCGCGCGCGGGGAGCATCTTGCCCGCGTTGAAGCGGGAGGGAGCGAACGGGATATCCAACACGCCCGCCTGCACGGCGCGCACAGCGCCCACGGCGATGTCACCGTTGCCAAGCTCGAAGCATTTATCGAGCAGAGCGCGGGTTTCACGCCGGATGACCTCTTTCTCCTGCTCCAGATTTGCGGCGGTGCAGGTCTGGTCGGCAAGCATGCTGATGACCTGCTTGGTGCAGCGGAGGCCTTGCGCGTTGGCTTCCATTGTGGGCACGCCGGCGGCTTCGTGCGGGGTTTTTACGATGACCTTCGTGGCCTTGGAAAGCGCGGCCGTGGCACTGCCCCAGGAAATGACGCCGAATGCCTTGGCTTCATCCTGCGGGAAGCCTCCCATCCACTGGTGGAACACCGTGGTGATGACCACATCGCTATGGCCGCTTTTTTGGATATATTCATCCGCAAGCTCTTCCAGAGTGCGGATGGCTGCAACGTCCTGCACAAGGTTGCCGCACTGGCCGTACCCAACGGTGATGTTCTTTACGCCCTGCTCCGCAGCAAGCAGCGCTTCGATGACTGCGACCGCATGGGAAACGCAAGGCGGCACGAGCGTGCCGGTCAGCGGGCCGTAAGGCTCGCGGTTGATGGAAACGCCGGCTTCTTCGTACAGGCCGGTCAGACGATCCACATACTGCCAATCGCGGATGGTGCGCTCCATGGGCACGTTCTTTGCATAAGGCAGATTGTAGGAAATGCCGCCGCCTTCATAGCTTGTGAAGCCGCCCGCATAGGCGATTTCGGTCAAAAGGCGCGCATCCGGCGTACCATGACGCACCTGAATGGGCGTATCGAGGCTATCGATGAGCTGACGGCAGCCCGCAACGCCATGGTTTACAGCCGGGAAGCCGTTCAACATGGAGCGGCCCTCTTTAAAGGATTCGCGGATGCCGGTTTCGGCTTCTTCGTAGCGGTTCTGGCGGGTATAGCTGTCAATCGTGGTGGGCAGAAGATCCGCCTCGCCCTTGTTCTGCAAATAGGTCAGAAGCTCAATTTGATCCTTGATGAGCGCTACGCCGGCGCGCGGCTGAATCAGCGTTACGCCGCGGTTCTTTGCGTCGATCAGCTTCTTGGAAAACACCTTTTTGTCCGGCAGGGATTTGTGGTAAGCAATGGCTTCATCCAGGTTTACCGCCTTGCCGGTAGGCCACTGCTGCAGCACTTCTTCACGGATTTTGTAAAATTCCTGATCGGGGATGCGTTTATTCTGCAAGTCCATCGTTTTCAAGCTCCTCTTTCATTATGGTCAACGCCGCTTCGGGATAATGCTCGCTCAAAAGGCCCATCGCAGCTAAAATATACTTTCGATCCACCAAAAGCTCGGCCTTGCGCGGCTTGAGCGAGGCGGGATCCTTGGGATCATACAGCGCATAGGAAGCGATCTTCCCGGTGTTCTTCGTGTGGATGAGCGAACCGCCTGTAACGACAAGCCGTTCCACGTTCATCAGGTTCTTTCCGGTTTGCGCATAGGCAAGGCCCATCATGGTATAGGTTTCTTCAATGCGGCCTGCATGGCGCGTAACGGCTGTGCGGATGGCGCAGCCTGCAAGCGCCTCGTCCAACGTTTCAAGTTCCGGCGTGTTCGGCAGTGTATCCGTATGTGTGCCGAGAAAGTCCACCAGTTCCTTTACGCGCTCCGCCGCAAGGCCGGAAATAGCGGCGACCGTATCAAGCCCTGCAGCATCCACGATTCCATGGATGCTGTAACGCATGCCGACGTCTCCCTCCACAGTGCGCTTTACATAGGGCTCCGGCAATCCTTTGAGGATCGTACCGGGGTGATCCGGCATGCCGGCAGCAATGGAATAAACATCCGTGGTTGCGCCGCCCACATCAACGGCGATGAGCTCGCCGATTCCGCTTTGCGCTTTCGTGCCGTCCGCAAGCAGGCGCATGGCTGCAAGAAACGCAGAAGGCGTGGGCATCAGGATGCCGGAGATGAGCTCGCTTGCTTTTGTAAGCCCCTTCGCGCGCACAATGCGGCTTAAAAAGATATCGCGGATGCGCTGCTGTGCAGGCTCGATATTCAGCGTGCCGAACTTGGGCATAACATTTTCGCAAACGTAAACCTCACGCCCGGCCAGAATGCGCTCACACTCCCGCGCTGCATTGCGGTTGCCCGCAATTACGATGGGGAAGTTGCCGCCCGCTTCCGCAAGCACATGCGCGTTGTTCAGGATGCAGGCCTTGTTGCCGCCGTCCGTGCCGCCTACAAGCAGAAAAATATCCGGCTTTGCGGCAAGGATTTCCGCAGCGTCATCCTCGGTCAGCTCAAAAGAGTAGGTCTTTACAACCTTTGCGCCTGCGCCAAGGCTTGCGCACTTAGCTGCTTCCGCCGTAAGCTCCGGCACGAGGCCGCTTGCGATCATCCGAAGGCCGCCCGCAGCGCTGGAACACGCGTAGCGCTCCGCAAAATCGAGCTTGCCCGTTTGCTCCTCAAGGCGCGTAACTGCGTTTGCAAGCCCGTCGTTCACATCTGTCTGCACGGTGGTGTAAGCGGCGGCTGAGCCAAGCAGCTTCGCGTTTTCCACATCCACGGCAGTTACCTTGGTGTAGGTGCTGCCGAAATCGATCAGCAGGATGGGTCTCATATGCATCCCCTCCTGCAGCTCAGCCTTCTACGTGCAGGTCTTCCTTAAGCGCTTCGATGGTGGTCTCCGGCGGGGTGCCCGGCGGGAATGCACGGTTGAAGCCCATGGCCTTGAAACGCTTTTCGACCTCGTCAAACGGCTGCTTGCCGATTACGATATTGCCGCCGACGTAAAGCAGGATGCCTTCAAGGCCTGCTTCATCGCACTTTTCACGCATGCCGCGGCAGTCCAATTCGCCCTGGCCATAGAGCGAGGAAACGACGATTGCATCCGCGTTGGACTCGATTGCAGCGGCGATGTATTCTTCCTGCGAAACCATCACGCCGAGGTTGATAACCTCAAACCCTGCATCCGTGAATGCATGGTAGAGGATTTTGTTGCCGACAGCATGCACATCTGCGCCGATTACGCCGATGACAAGCTTCTTTTGGTTGCTCATTCTTTCTGCCCTCGCAATTCCTATTTTCTGTTTCACAAATAGTGCCTTGTTCTAATTCAATATACTATATTGTATTATGCCATTTGTCAAGAAGTATCCATGTATACATGCAGGAAAATAAAAAAGCGCCCGAAACAGGGCGCTTGTAAAACAATCAAATTATTCCGCGGCGGCGCTGGGCCTGCAAACGTGATACGGCCTCGCGCACGCTTAGCATGGAGCCACCGTCGATTTGCTCTGTGTATTCATGCAGCGCATGCGCGGCAGAGTATGCGCTGAGCGCTTCTACAGCAGCCTGAGGGAACAGGCGCTCAAACCCGGCCGGCACGAATACCGCTTCCGCCTCAAGCAACGCTGCGAGAGAAATGGCGTTTGCAAACATGCAGCGGAGGCATACCTCCGGCGCGAAGTCGCGGAAGCTCTTGCGCATGAGATCCAGGTATTCCTCGCTCTGCGCCACGGCGAGTGCGGTGCTGCCCGGCGTGAGGCGCGCTATGCGCGCAACGGTTTGCGGTTCCGTGCTGGTTGCGGCAGGCAGGAGCACCCCGCCGGATTCTTCGTGTGGGAGCACCCCACGCCGGCCTGCGCGCACTACGGTAAGATCCACGCTGCCATCCGCCGGGAGAGCGCTTTCTTCATATTGATATACAGTTACGCCGCCAAGCTCATAAAGCTGATCCGCCATGGCCGAAAGAAGTTCCGCAGGGCCGCCCGCCACAGCGACGCGCACATCACAATCCCGGCTTGTACGCTGACGCAGTTTCAAGTCAAAGAAGATGGACATTTCCGCCGGGGAAAATGAAAGCGATTCCAGCGTGCCAATCAGCGTATCAATGGCCTGCATGGCACGTTCCTTTCGGCTGTCCGCCTGTGTTTCGCGGAAGCAGACAAACGTGCCCTTGCCCTGCGTCATCTCAATCATGCCGAGCTTGCCGAGCTCGTCGTAAGCGCGCTTGATCGTGCCGCGCGCGAGCCCAAGTTCGTCCGCAAGCGCCCGCACCGTAGGAAGCTGGGTGCCATAGGGAAGCCTGCCTGCCCGGATATCCGCACAAACGGCGTTTACGATTTGCTGATAAATGGCGGTGTCACTTTGCGGATCAATCGCAAAAAACATGCGGTTCACCTCGTCATTCAAATTTGTACCACAATATAATAGTACAATTATGACAAAATGAACCACATGTGTCAATATGAAATCCGTGCTTTATTTTTGCCGGGCGGCAAGATAGGCCTCCCTGCCCGTCTCGTACAGGTTATGGCCCTCGCTGTCGATGACAACGGTGAGCGGCAGATCCTCCACGGTGAGCCGGCGCACTGCTTCCGCGCCAAGGTCGTCATAGGCGATCACTTCCGCTGTGCGCACGCACTTGGAAAGCAGCGCGCCTGCACCGCCGATTGCGCCGAAGTAAACCGCGCCGTGCTGTTTCATAGCTTCCACCACGGCGGGGCCGCGCTTGCCCTTGCCGATCATGCCGCGCTGCCCGCGCGCGATGAGGGCGGGAGAGTAGGCATCCATGCGGTAGCTTGTGGTTGGCCCTGCAGAGCCGATGGCCTGTCCCGGCTTCGCGGGCGTGGGCCCCACATAATAGACCACGGCGTTTTCGGGGTCAAAGGGAAGGGGCTTGCCTGCCTCCATCGCTTCCACGATGCGTTTGTGCGCTGCGTCGCGCGCGGTATAAATTGTGCCGGAGAGCAGCACGCTGTCCCCGCTCTTAAGCGCGCGGGCCTTTTCTTCCGTCAGTGGTGTTTCGATTCGGATCGCCATATCAAAGTACCTCGCTTTTGTGCCGCGTGACGTGGCAGTTGATGTTGACCGCAACGGGAAGCCCTGCAATGTGCGTGGGCGCGGCTTCAATGTTCACCGCGAGCGCGGTGGTTTTTCCGCCGAACCCCTGCGGGCCTACGCCGAGCGCATTAATGCGCGCAAGCAGCTCCGTTTCAAGCGCAGCATAATATGGGTCGGGGTTGCGCTCGTCCGTGCTGCGCATGAGTGCCTTTTTCGCAAGCAGCGCGCATTTGTCGAACGTGCCGCCGATGCCGACGCCCACAACAATAGGCGGGCAGGGGTTCGGGCCCGCTTCTTCCACAACGCGGACAATGAACTCCTTTGCGCCTTCTACGCCGTCGGAAGGTTTAAGCATTTTCAGCTGGCTCATGTTTTCGCTGCCAAAGCCTTTGGGGGCGACGGTGATGCGTATGGCGTCGCCGGGCACAAGATCGTAATAGATCATCGCGGGCGTGTTGTCGCCGGTGTTCACGCGGTTGAGCGGATCGCGCACCACGGATTTGCGCAGATAGCCTTCGGAATATCCCTGCCGCACGCCTTCGTTCACCGCGTCCGCGATGCTTCCGGAAACATGCACATCCTGCCCGATTTCAAGGAATACGCAGGCCACGCCGGTGTCCTGGCAGATGGGAACGCTGCGCTCGTCTGCAATGGTGTAGTTTTCAATGATCCGATCAAGGATCTCGCATGCGCCGGGCCAATCTTCCCCCGCGCGCGCTTCTGTGATGCGTGCCTGCATATCCTTCGGAAGATGGCAGTTCGCCTCAATGCAGAGACGCTTTACAACTTCCGTGAGTGCGCTTGCCTGAATTTCTCTCATGATGGATGCTCCTTTATTCCTGAACGGGTACGCTCTTGATCTCGTCAAGCGGCGTGCCGTCGCGGTAGATGACTTTTGCTATGGTGCGCTCACCGTGCGCGGGCTTACCCGGCACACCGCTGATGCGTTCCGCGAGCGCTTTGAGTTCGTGGATATCCTTCACGTTCACACCCGCATCCACAAGGCGCTGGCGCAGCTCCGGCTTTGCCGGGTTCACGGCAACACCCTTTTGCGTCACGAGTACATCCACGGTGGAACCGGGGGTGGAAACACAGGTGACGCGATCCGTTACAATCGGCAGGCGGGCGCGGGAAAGCGGCGCGATAATCATCGCAAGCTTTGCGCCTGCGGCCGTATCGCTGTGGCCGCCGCTGCCGCCCATGATGGAGCCGGAGGAATCGGTGTGCACGTTCACGTTGAAGTCTGTGTCGATTTCCGTTGCGCCGAGGATGACGACGTCAAGGCTGTCCACAACGGAGCTCTTTGCATCGGGCGAGGCATAATGCGTCGCGGAAATTTCCTGGTGACGCGGGTTGTCGCGGATGGATTCCACAGCCTTCAAATCGAAGCACTGTACATCCATCAGCGATTCAAAGCAGCCCTCATTCAGCATATCCACAAGGTAGCCTGTGATGCCGCCAAGGCCAAAGCTGCCATGGATGTTTTCTTTCAGCATCACATCCTTCAGGAACTTTGCGGCGGCAAGGGAGGCGCCGCCCGCACCGGTCTGGAAGGAGAACCCATCCTGCAAAAGACCGGAAGCGCGGATGACACGCACCGCGTCCATGGCCATCGCAAGGCCCACGGGATCGCGCGTGATTTTCGTTGTGCCGGAAACGATGCCTTTCGGGTCGCCGATGGAATCGACGACGACCACCTGATCGACCTGTGTTTCGGGGATGGACCAGTCGATGAGCGGATACGACCGGAGATCATCCGTGATGACGATGACATGTTTTGCATGCATGGCGTCCGGCATGGCATAGCCGAGCGAACCGCAGGCGGAGCGGCCAAGCTTGCCGGAGCAGTTGCCCATCGGGTCGCTTGCGGGGGCGGCGATGAAGGCTACGTCAATGGGCGTAATGCCGGCTGCGATGTCGCGCGGGCGGCCGCCGTGGGTGCGGAACTCAACGGGTTCTTCCATGTTCCCTTCGGAAATAAACCGGCCGAGTACGCCGGACATATAGTTGGTTTGCAGCTTGCGCACAACGCCGCGGCGAATGTGTTCCGCAAGCGGCGCATGTACATCGAACAGGGAGCTTGCGTTCACGGTGAGCCCGTTGATCCCAAGCGCCGCAATTTCGGCCATGACCATGTTGAGCACATGATCCCCGTTGCGCAGGTGGTGATGGAAAGAAACGGTCATGCCGCTTTGAAGGCCGCTGTTGCGGATGGCTTCCGTTAAAGAAGAAGTAAGCTTGTTCATCGTTGATTCCTCCTTATCAGGCCAGGCCGAGCTGGCGGGCCGCTTCAAGCGTTTGCCGCGCGCGTTCGACGATCGGCGCGTCAATCATCTTGCCGCGCAGGGAAATTGCGCCGCGTCCCTGGCGCTTTGCCTGCTCGATTGCGGCAAACACTTCGGTTGCATATTCGATTTCATCCGCCGTGGGGCTGAACGCTTCATTGATGAGCGGCACATGGCGCGGGGAGATCGCCGCCTTGCCGGAGAAGCCAAGGCTCTTCGCAAACTGTGCGTCGAGAAGCGCGCCCTCGTCGTCGTTCACGTCTGTAAAGGGCGTATCATATACGTCGATTCCAGCGGCGCGTGCCGCCATGACCATCCTGCCGCGCGCATAGCGGATTTCTTCGCCGCCCTTGGTGCGCTTACAGCGCAAATCGGCGCTCAGATCCTCGCCTCCAAGGAACAGTGCCGTTACGCGCGGGCTTGCGGTTGCGATGGAAAAAGCATTCTCCACGCCGAGCGCGGTCTCGATGAGCGGGATCAGCTTCACGGTGTTTGGCTCCATGCCGTGCTTTTCTTCAAGCCCTGAAATGTAGGTGTCAAGGGTAAGGATGTCGGAAAGGCGGCTGACCTTTGCAGGCATAATCATGTCCGGGCGAAGGGGGATCATCGCGTCAAGATCATCCTTCCAGTAATCGGTTTCAAGCGAGTTGATGCGCACGGTCACTTCGCAGCCTTCAAAGCCCATTTCGCCGATGGCGTTGCAGACCAACAGGCGCGCGGCGTCCTTTTGGTCCGGCGCAACGGCGTCCTCCAGGTCCAGTATGATGCAGTCAGCGCCCAGTGCATCGCCGTTGATGATGATGTTTGGCGTGTTGCCGGGCAGGAACAGCATGGATCTCCTCATAAACGTTTCTCCTTTCGCGGTGCCGCCTGAATGCACATGAAACGCGGGCACACAAAACAACGCCCTCGCGGCGGCTCATTCTCACCTATTATATACCCTTAAAAATGGCGTTTCAACCGCTGTGCGGCATGAAACGGAAAGTATACAGGTATATCGGAAGAAGTGGAGTGCGGAGCATTCCTTGCCGGCCATTTTATCGGTGCTTTCGCGCAACCGAAACGATCGCTTTTTCGTTCTGGGGGTCGATTGTGCGCTTCCGGCCTTTCGGCAATCTGTTTCTTTAGAATTTTAAAACACAGAAGGAGAAACACAAGAGGGTGTCGAAGGAAATTATATTAGTACAGGGGGAATCCGATTATCATTTTGAACAGGTTTAAACCCATTCAATTATTTTTGAAAAGAGAGGAAAGCTGCAATGTTGCGGAAGTGGAGAATTGTTTTTGCGCTGGCATCGGTCGCTGCCGTTGCTTGCGCGATCCTGTTTTTTATGCCAAAGGAGCTTAGCGCCCTTATCTCACCCGATGCGGACGAATTCAGCATTTCGTCCGCAATTGTAGAGGTCAGCGGAAAAATGAGCGCGGACGCTGTGACAATCACCGATGCTGCGGCGCTCAGCGCTCTTGCGCAGGTGATCCGCACGGCCAAGGTGACCTATGTGGGCGGATACGGCTCCATCGATTTGAAAGGGATCACCTTATACGGCGTCTATCCAACCGACCCAAGTGCGAACAGGCTCGCCTCCTTCAGCGTGGATGACAACGGGCATGTGTATCTGGAAGGTAAGGAATACCGACTTACCGCCGGCTGCCGCGATGCGTTTGTCCCGTTTTTCGCGGCATGCTCCGACGGTAAATCGGGCGCATCCTGAGCCATCCGCAAAATGAGATCCGCAAGCCCCATGCAGTGACTTTCCCGTCTGCGCATGGGGCGCTTTTCATGCGGGGCACATATGTTTTTTACATCTTAAAAGGAATCAACGCTTTTGCCCGGTTCCGGGATGTGGTATACTTTCAAATATAACATTAAAATACAGTTCTGCCGGAGGTACGCATGCCTTATTCCGCGAAAATGCTCAACAACCATCTGTACAGCGTTTTTTTTGCGCCGCGCGGGCGCGACCGCATCTATGACCTTGGCATTCAGATCGCGCAGATGTATTTAAGCCCATTTGATAAGCTCATTGGCATCATCGGGGAATCGGGCTCCGGCAAAAGCATGCTCATCAAGGGCATGTTTCCCGGGCTGGAGTTGACCAATGACGACGGAGGGGTGAACATGCGTCCGTTGCCGATCCTCGATCAGGACAGCGACGGCGGCTTTTTTACCGCGCATACCTATCATTTGGACATCCGCTTCGAGGCTGCGTTTACGCAGATGCATGAGCTTGCAGACGCGATTTTGCATGCCGTGCAGAAAGGGAAGCGCGTTATTGTTGAACATTTCGACATGATCTATCCCTTCCTGCGTGTAAACGCGCATCTGCTCATCGGCATGGGGGAGGAGGTCATTATCACGCGCCCCACGGTGTTTGGACCACAGCCACAGGAAATCTATAACATTGTCTCCAAATCCGTGCGTTTCCGGCGCATGGCGCACACGGCGGAAGACCTTGCGGAGTTCTATATGCCGCCGGAAGACTGCCGGCGCTGCCACCACAGTGATGTCAAGCACGGGTTTGTGCTGGTGTTTGATGGCAAGATGCCGGAGTTTGATATTGATGCACTGGAAAAACGCGTGCAGGAGGCGATTGCTGAGGACCTTCCCATCTCTTATGTGGATGAAGAGCATATTTCCATCGGGGAACATCTGCACGAATGCACAGGACCGCGCACACATGTGCCGAGCACTGGCTGCGTGGAGAATTTCCGTCTTATCAAAAAGTACTTCTATGATCCCATCAACGACCGCTATCTGCTTGCAGGCCGTGTGGGAGAGACCGCTTCAAGCGAGGAGGCAAACGACTTCAACGATATGTCTTTGTGACGGCTGCTTTTGCCTGTCCGCTGCATTAGGGAAGCAGGGAACGGTCTGCCATTAAGCCCCGCACAAGCTCCATTGCGCGCTTCGCATAGGGCGGCAGCACCTTCCCCTTAAGGTTTACCGCGCAGAATTCGATCCGTTTTTCGCCATTGCCGGCGGAAAAAAGGCGCAAGGGACGGGAAAGACCGACGAAATTCTGGTAGCTGTTTGCACAGAACCCAACGCCCTGTCCCTGCGCAACGAGCTCCATGATGGTTTCAATTTTGTCAAAGGTCATCACATGCCGTGGCGTTACATGCGTCGATTCTAAAATCTGGTCGATAAATTCCCGCAGGCTGCCGCCGTGGCGGCTGAGGAAAAACTGTTCATCTTCAAACAGCTTCAGGCTTACCCACGGATGGACGCCGCTTCTTGCCGCGGGAAGGGCCGCGGTAAGCGGGTGATCCAGGCTTGTCATGAACAGCACGGAATCATGGTAGAGCGGATGGTATTCATACTCCGTTTTTTTCGATGGACAGTTGCAGAAAAACAGATCTATCGTATTGTCGGAAAGCATTGCTTCTAATTTGGAAAACGTTTCTTCCACAAAGCTTAGCTCCACACGCGGATATTCCGCAGAAAGCTGCGCCAACAGGGAAGGGATCAGCCGCGAAGAACGAAAAAACTGAAATCCCATCCGCAGCCGGCCGCCCGCATTTTCAGAGATGTTCGCTAATTCCGCATCAAATTCATCCTTCAGGTTCAGCATGGCCTGTGCCTTAGCAACGTAAAGCTCCCCGGCATAGGTCAGGCGGAACTGCTTGCCGATGCGGTCAAACAGCTGCACGTTGAGCGAATGCTCTAAATTGCTGAGAAACAGGCTGAGGTTTGGCTGTGAAGTGCGCAGAATTTTTGCGGCAGCCGTGAGGCTCCCCGTCTTTGCGATGGCACATACGTACTGTTGCTCCCGCAAGTTCATAAAATCCACCTCGAATAATGAATTATGAAACCAACAAATAATATTTAAATAATAAATAATTAAACTCCGGATTCACTATACTGCATTTGCATTTGCCGCGTCAAGCAAGACTTTTTATAGAAAGCCTTACTTTTTCACAGGGATTCAGGCGCGGAGCCTGCTGCACAGAGCAGGGAATAAAGCGGTTCCAAAGAATGGGGGAAGAAAAAAATTGTGGAATTTCGGGGAAACAGCGAAGCAAAAAACCCCCTGGAATACTGGATAAAACAATAACGATTTAAAAAACAAATCATTAAGATTAAAAAGAAGTATTTTGCAAATTGTTTTATGCATTGTATACTTGCCCTAAACCCTACAATTCCATAAAGGAGAAACGAGAACGACATGAAAAAGTATCTGGCAATGATCCTTGTGTTCGCGATGACGTTCGCGATGGTGACCGGGTGCTCCAATCCGGGCGAAACGACCCCCACCGATGCGCCTGCGCCCACCGATCCTGCTGCCCCCGAAGAAACCCCTGCGGCAAACACGGAACTGACCCCGACGGGAGAGGAAACCGTCTCCGACAAGGATACCATCAACATTGCGGTGGACCGCGAACCCGCGACGCTGAACCCCGGCGGCGTGATGAGCAACGTGTCCGAGATCGTGATGATGAACACCATGGATACTCTGCTCAAGTTTGACAAGACTGCCACCCCGCAGCCAAACCTTGCAACTGAGTGGGAAGCCCTTGATGACACCACCTGGCAGTTCAAACTGCGTGAGGATGTGTATTTCACCAACGGCGAACACTTCACTGCAAAGGACGTTGTGTACTCGTTCAACCGCCTTGCAACCACAACGACCGGCCCGAGCGCCCTCACGCATATCGACCTCACCGGCTTGGAAGCAGTTGACGATTATACTGTGAAGATCAAAACCACGGAACCCTATGCTTTCCTTGAAGCTCAGCTTTGCCAGGCTGTCATGAGCATTGTGAACGAAAAGGCGATCACCGATATGGGCGAAGAAGCGCATGGCCGCGCGCCGGTCGGTACCGGTGCCTTTAAGGTTGGCAACTGGGTCGCCGGCGAAAGCATTACCCTTGAGCGCAACGATACCTACTGGGGTGAAGCTGCTCCTCTTAAGAATATTGTTCTTAAGATTATGACCGAGGGCACCTCCCGCACGATGAACCTTGAAACCGGCGACATCGACCTGAACTGCCGCCTGCAGGTTACCGACATCGACCGTGTGGACGAGAGCGAGGACACCTATGTTCTTGCCGGCCCGCAGAACACACTGCGTTACATCTGCCTCAATACCTCTGTTGAGCCGCTCAACAACGTGAACGTGCGCAAGGCGCTGTATCACGCAACCGATACCGAGCTGATCCGCGAAACCATTTACGGCGTGAAGAGCTCCGAAAAGGCAACTGGCCCTGTGCCGCCGACGTTCCCCGGCAAGAACAATGACCTGCCTGAGTACACCTACGATCCCGAGAAGGCAAAGGAACTGCTTGCAGCGGAAGGCTTTGAAAACGGTTTTGAAGTTTCCTTCATCTACCTTGCAAACACCACGAACAACATGTTCGCTGAAATGCTTCAGGCCATGTGGGCCGAGGTTGGCGTGACCCTGGTTCTGCAGCCCACTGAAAGCGGCACGCTTTCCACCATGCTCAACGCGGGCGACTATCAGGTTGGCACCGCTGCAACCGATATGAAGATGTGCGATGCCGGCGAAGGACTCTATTCCTTCTTCCACAGCAGCAGCCGCGGCAGCAGCACCGACCGTACTTGGCTCAACGATCCTGAAGTGGACGCGATTCTGGATAAGATCGTAACGACGCTGGATGCGGAAGAGCGCAATGCGCTGGTGTATGAAGCACAGGCCCTGATTCATGACCTTTGCCCGATGATCTACATCTGCCATCCTTGGCGTGTGTACGGCGTGCGTTCCGATGTACGCGGCCTCTCCGTGCTTCCTTATGACATGGAAGACTATTCCAAGCTTTACTTCGTCAACGAAGACTAATTGTTTTACCCCTTGTAAACGGACCGGCAGGAACGGCGGGTGCAAACCCCGTCGTCCCTGCCACGAAATCCAGAAGGAGGCAATTCCATGCTCAAATACATTGCAAGGCGCCTGCTCATGCTGGTCCCTGTGCTCCTTGGCGTGATCCTGGTCGTTTTTACGTTGATGTATATCACGCCCGGCGACCCTGTGGATTCCATTCTGGGCGACAACGCAACGCCTGAAGCGCGCGAAGCCCTGCGCGAGGAGCTTGGCCTCAACGGCGGCTACTTCGAACGCTTTTATAATTACATTACAAGGCTGCTTCAGGGCGATATGGGCATTTGCTATGCCACGAACCTGAATGTGGCGACGCGCATCGCGCAAACCTTCCCCAACACCGTTAAGCTTGCAACCTTCGCCGTGGTGTTTGCCGTGATTCTCGGCCTGACCTTCGGCGTGATCTCTGCAATAAAACAGTATTCATTTGTAGATAACGTGGTCATGAGTATTTCCATGATCGGGATTTCCATGCCATCCTTCTGGTGCGGACTTCTGCTGATGCTGCTCTTCTGCGTGCAGCTCAAGTGGCTTCCCGCCTCTGGATTCGATACGTTCGCCTGTGTAATTCTGCCCGGCGTATCGCTTGGGCTGAATTCCGCAGCGTCTATCGCGCGCATGACCCGTTCAAGTATGCTGGAAGTCATCCGGCAGGATTACATCAGCACGGCGCGTGCAAAAGGGCAGAGCGAAGTAAAGGTCATCGCAAACCATGCGCTCAAAAACGCGCTGATTCCGGTTATCACAACCGTGGGCATGCAGTTTGGCATGCTGCTTGGCGGTGCAGTGCTGATCGAGTCCATCTTTGCGATTCCAGGCGTGGGCAAAATGATGGTGGACGCTATCAAGGCGCGCAACTACCCGGTTGTGCAGGGCGGCGTGCTTGTGATTGCGCTCGCGTTCTGTCTGGTCAACCTGGTGGTCGATATCCTGTACGCTTATGTCGATCCCCGTATTCGGTCCCAGTATAAATAAGGAGGAGCAGCAATGAGCGCAATTGCGAAACAATCCAAAGCTGCCGGGAAAAAACGCAGCAAATCGCAGGAAATTTGGCGCCGGTTCAAAAAAAACACGCGCGCTGTCGTCGGCCTTGGCATCGTAGCGGTGCTGGTGCTCTGCGCAGTGCTGGCCCCGATTCTTGCGCCTTACGGCCCCAACGAGCAGAACCCGCGCAACCGCCTTCAAGGACCGTCCGCCGAGCACTGGTTCGGCACGGATGAGCTTGGCCGCGATATTTTAAGCCGCATCATCTATGGCGCACGCATTTCAATGTCAGTCGGCCTTATCGCCATCTGCATTTCCCTGATCGGCGGTGTAGCGCTCGGCGCGATCGCGGGGTATTATGGGGGAACGGCGGATAACATCATCATGCGGTGTATGGACGTATTGCTTTCCATCCCGACGATCCTGCTGAACATTTCCATCGTTGCGGCGCTTGGATCCGGCTTGCAGAACGTTATGATTGCCATCGGCGTTTCCAGCATTCCGGGCTACTGCCGGATCGTGCGCGCCTCTATTCTTTCCCTGCGCGATCAGGATTTCGTTGAAGCTTCCCGCGCGGCGGGCGCGAGCGACTTTTTCCTGATTACGCGCCATATCCTGCCAAACTGCATGGCGCCGCTGATCGTGCAGGCGACGCTGCGCATCGGCGCGGCGATTCTCTCCTGTGCAAGCATGAGCTTTCTGGGCCTTGGCATTGTGCCGCCAACGGCGGAGTGGGGCAGCATGCTCTCCACCGGGCGCGATTTCCTGCGCGATGCACCGCATGTGTGCATATTCCCCGGCCTTGCAATTATGGCAGCGGTGTTCAGCATGAACCTTGTGGGAGACGGCCTGCGCGACGCGCTTGACCCCAAGCTGAAGGACTAAGGAGGAGAAATGCAATGAGCAGTGAAAAACTTTTAGAGATTAAAAACCTGACGGTTCATTTCGAATCCTTTGATGCAACGGTACATGCCGTGGAAAACCTGAATCTTTCGCTCCGGCACGGCGAAACGCTGGGCCTTGTGGGAGAAACCGGCGCGGGCAAAACCACCACGGTTAAATCCGTGATGCGTATCCTGCCGGAGCCTCCGGCGAAAATCGTTTCCGGCGAAATCCTCTTTGACGGACAGGATCTGCTCAAACTCCCCATTAAGGAGATGCGCAAAATCCGCGGCAAGCAGATTTCCATGATTTTCCAGGATCCGATGACGAGCCTCAATCCGGTTATGACCGTGGCGGAACAGATCGCAGAGGTCATCCGGCTGCATGAAAAATGCAGCAAAAAGGAGGCGCATAAAAAGGCTTGCGACATGCTGGAGCTTGTCGGAATCCGGCCGGAGCGCGGCTCCGATTATCCGCACCAGTTCTCCGGCGGCATGAAGCAGCGCGTGGTTATTGCTATGGCGCTTGCCTGCAACCCGCGCTTCCTCATCGCGGACGAGCCCACAACGGCGTTGGATGTGACAATTCAGGCGCAGGTGCTTGAGCTGATGAAGAAGCTCAAGGCGCAGTACCAGACAGCGATGGTCATGATTACGCACGACCTCGGCATTGTTGCAGAAATCTGCGACTATGTTGCGATCATGTATGCAGGCGAGATCGTTGAGTATGGAACGCGCGAGCATATTTTCAACCACACGGGCCACCCCTACACGAAAGGCTTGTTCGCGTGCATCCCGGACATTTTTACGGAGCAGAACGAGCTTGTGCCCATCAACGGCTTGACGCCGGATCCAACGGATCTGCCGGTAGGATGCAGGTTCCATCCGCGCTGCCCCTACGCAACGGAGCAGTGCGCAAAGGAACACCCTGCGAATTTTGAAATCGAGCCTGGCCATTATGTCGCGTGCCATCTGGCGCGCAGCGGAGGAAATGACAATGTCTGAAACGCTGTTGGAAGTCAAACACCTTAAGAAGTATTTCAATACCAAGGCCGGCCTGCTGCATGCGGTGGACGACGTGAGCTTCAGCATCGCCAAAGGCGAAACGCTTGGCCTCGTGGGTGAATCCGGCTGCGGAAAATCCACCATCGGCCGCGCGATCCTCCGCTTGCATGAGCCAACTTCCGGTGAAGTGCTGCTGGATGGAACGGATGTTACTAAGCTCAATAAGCAGGAACTGCGCGAACTGCGCCGTAAGATGCAGATCGTCTTTCAGGATCCGTATTCTTCGCTGGACGGGCGCAAAAGCGTCTTTGAAAGCATCGGCGAGCCGCTCATTATCCAGAAGATCTGCAAAACCAAGGAAGAATATGAGAAGCGCGTGTACACGCTGATGGAAACCGTCGGCCTTGCAGAGCGCCTCGTGAACGCATATCCGCATGAGCTGGACGGCGGCCGCCGCCAGCGTGTCGGAATTGCGCGTGCACTTGCATTGAACCCTTCCTTCCTCGTGCTGGACGAGCCGGTTTCCGCGCTGGATGTTTCCATTCAGGCGCAGGTGCTCAATCTGATGCAGAAATTGCAGAAGGATATGGGGCTGACGTATCTGTTTATCTCCCATAACCTGAGCGTTGTGAAGCATATTTCAGACCGTATTGCGGTTATGTATCTTGGCCGGATGGTAGAGCTTTCGGATTGCAAAGCGCTGTTTGCAAATCCGATGCATCCGTATACCAAAGCTCTGCTGTCGGCGGTTCCGATCCCGCGGTTGGATGTGCGCAAGGAACGCATCCTGCTTGAAGGGGATGTGCCGAGCCCGGTTAATCCCGCTCCCGGCTGCCGGTTTGCCGGCCGCTGCGCCTCCTGCATGGAGATTTGCCGCAAAGAACAGCCGGAGCTCCGCGAAGTTGAGCCCGGGCACTTTGCCGCATGCCATCTCATCGAGCAGTAAGAAAGTAGTTAGGAGGCAAAACAATTACCGTGAATGTGTTTAAAAAAGTTGTGCTTTCCGGCACACCGCGCGAGCGGGGCGTGACATATGGCCGGGAATGCGCGGCGCTGATCGAACGGACGATCAGTGATTATACCCGCTATTTTGATAACAGGAAAAACCTTTCCTGGAGCTATGTCAAAGAAATGGCTCAGAAATTCATCCCGGCAATCGAAGCGTTTGCGCCGGAACTGATGGAGGAGATGCGCGGCATTGCGGAAGGGGCAAACCGTTCGTTTGACGAAATTCTTGCAGTGAACTGCCGTTCAGAGCTGCTGCGCTTTGAAGGATCCCACGACGGCGGAGCTTCGGATGAATGTTCCTGCATCGGCGTGATGCCTGAACGCACCAAGAACGGCCATGTTATGACGGCACAGAACTGGGATATGTATTACTGGGCGGAGGAACACGGCGTTGTGCTGGAAGTCCTTCAGGAGGACGGGCCGGATTATTTCTGCCTGACCGAAGCGGGCCAGCTTGCACGCTATGGAATGAACCAGGCGGGCATTGGTCTTGCGATCAACAGCTTGCCGCGAGAGATCGAAACGGATCCTATCGGCGTGCCAAGCGCGGTTGTGCGCCGCAAATTCATCAGCACCGGAAGCTGGTCGGAATGCTTGGATATCCTGTTCTCCATCCGCCATATGGCGCCGATGAACTTCCTCGTGTCCAACGGCAATTTGCAGGGCGATATGATGTGCCTTGAGGCCGGCGCCGCAGGGGCGCAGATCCTCTATCCGGAGGATGGCCTCCTTTACCACACAAACCATTTCCTTTCGCCCGGGCATTTGCTCCACGGCAGAAAGGGAAGCAGCGTAAACCGCTACAATACGCTGCGCCGCCTTCTGAAGGACAAGGAGCAGATCGGCATTGAGGACATGATCGCCGCGCTCAACAGCACTTTCGGCGCGCCCGAATCCGTCCTGAATCAGCGCAACCTGCGCGACAAAGAAATTGAGCAGTGCGCGACGCTTGCCTGCTTTATCATCGATGCCACAGAGCGCAGGTTCTGGGTTCGGAAAGGCAACATCCGTGAGAATCCGTTCATTGAATATAAATGGACCCGCCCGGATAAAATTTTTGCCGTTTGGCGTTGAAACACTTAACATATGCAGCAATGAAAATCAGCGCTCCGGAAGGAGCGCTGATTTTCATTGCTGTCACGCAGTAACTTCTTCGCCCTCTACATGGTTGGAATGACTCTTGACGAGCGAGCTGAAATAATTGCAGGATGTTAAAAGGTTTTCATAGGTATCAAAACCTTCAATGCGACCGCCTTTGAACACAAGCACCCGGTCTGCGTATTGCGCGTGTGCAAGATTGTGCGTTACCACCAGAATCGCTTTGTGCGCATCACGCATTGCAAGGATGCTATGAAACACCGATTCTGCAGTGATGCTGTCCATAAGCGAGGTGGGCTCGTCAAACAGATAAAGCAGTGCATCTCGGTTCATTGCCCGGGCAACGGACACTCTTTGTTTTTCACCACCTGAAATGTGGCTGCCGGATTCGCCGATAGTATCGCTCCCTGAGGCATCAAGGCGCTCATAAAGTTCGCTTAAGGCTGTATCCTGCACGAGCTTATGCAGCTTTTTCTCATCACAGGTCTGCTCAGGATAGCAGATATTGGATCGTATGCTGCCATCCCACAGCAAGGATTCCTGCGGCATGAGCGAAATGTGCTTGCGCAAGTCATCCGGACGGACTGCCTGAATGTTTTTTCCCATAAAGAGGATTGAGCCTTCGATCGGATCGAAAAACTTGCAGATGAGATCGAAAATCGTGGTTTTCCCTCCGCCGCTTTCGCCGACGATAACGATAAGCTCACCCAAATTGATAGAAAGGTTGGAGATCGATACATTACATGGAACGCGGCCATAGGTGAAGAACACATCACGAAACTGAACTAACGGCACGTTGGTAGGCTGTGATGTGTGGAAAGACAGCGCTTGCATGCCTTCCTCGCGTTCCAGGGCAAAGAGCTGGTCCAGATCCCGCATAGGCTTGGCAGCTGCGCTCAAGCCGATTTGCACGGACAGCAAGCCGCTCATGGAACGGTAGAACAGCGGCACATAAGAAAGAACAGCGACCAAGGTTCCGGCAGTCATAGCTCCTCGCTTCACGGTGACGATGCAGAACACAAACACAATGCCGTACATTAGCTGCTCGACTGCACGCGGAAGAATATTTATCGCCATAGCGTGCGTAAATCTGACGCTCCAACCCGTGCTGATATTTTTGTCATTCCAATTCGAGAACCTTTCTCTTTCGTGGTCCTTGCCGGAAAACATGCGGACAATCTTCATGTTTTTCAGCGTTTGCACAATGAGGTTTTCTCCTTCAAGCAGGACCTGAAGCAGTTCCGATTGCTTTTGGTCTACTTTGACTCGTTGGGATTTGATAACGAAAAACAGAATCGGAGTCACCACGAGGCAGCCCAAAGTTACCCGCCAATCCAGCGCTAACAAGAACAGAAACACGGTAATAATCTGTACGGTATTTGCAATGAAATTGAGCACGTCCTGCCCGAGAAGCACGTCACAGATTTTTCCCACGGACCGCGTGACTGTGGCAAGAAAGCCCTGCACGCTATCCTTGGAAAATTCGCGCATTTTGATGTTCAGCAGGTGATCGTACAGTGCTTCACGCATTGCCTCTCCCACTTTGTTGGTCAGCATAAAAGAGAGCTTTGTTTTCCCGATATCCAGCAATGAACATATGACGGGAATGATCATGATAATCACCACATAAAGCGCAAGAACCGGAAATTCCAAGCGCGCCAGATTATCTATCACTCGCTGAAAAAATATTGGCATTACAGAAGAAAGTAACGCGCTGAACACGATACAGACGATGATTCCCAACGGAAAAATAAAGTTCTTTTTCAATGCATCCGTAAGAAATACGGCGGATTTTTTCGACGTCTTCATGAAAATCCTCCTTTAAACTAACTACATCATTTTAAATGTGTGCGGTACTTTTGCTTTGCTACAGGACTTTGACGAAAGAAAGCCCATGGAAACGAATGGCGCGGAGAAAAAGGGTGCAACGCTGAAAACAAGACGAAAAGAGATTACTTCGGAAAACGGAAGAATGTAACAAAAAAGCCAGATGCTATCTGACTTTTTGTTTGGTACACCCTCAGGGGCTCGAACCCTGGACACCCTGATTATGAGGCCGAAATGATGCGGTTCACGCAAATGCCCGGAATGCTTGAAAAATGGCTAAACATCTAGCTTTTTCGCGTTTTCGTTATGTCTATAATTTGCTCCAAAATCCATGATTTACTGCTTCAATGCAGTAAGGATGCAGTAAAAATGCAGTAAATTTTGAGGCGCGACGGAGCCCCATTTGCGTGGATGTGCGCGCAGTTGGAAAAGGCTATGGCCGTCGGTTAATTTTTCCGCCGCCGCGCTGTAATCAGGTAGGGGGATAGAAAAGCCCACAGAGAATTTCCTCCATAGGCCTATATGTGTTATGCAATCTCAAGACTTTCAATATACACGATTGATTGTCTTTTAATATACCCTTAATCGTATCGCAGGAAAAATGTTTCGGGATAGAAATATCCTCCATTACGTGCGGCTCAAAAAGTCAGATAAGAATCAAGGCCACCATCGTTAAATCCGTATCAAAGCGCCTGCTTGCAAGTCATATAGGCAAATCTCGTCGGGCAGGATTTGTTTGTATACCTTTATGGCGGGGTTCGCCTACGAAATGAATTAAAGATCAGTTAGTTTGTTAAATCCCGCCAAACACTTAAAATTCCCGGCTCTGAATTGGATGCTTATCTCATCTTCCTATTGAAAGGGAATAGTTATAGTTTTTACCAACCAACTTGATATATGCTACTGCCACAAATTTCAGAGCATCCATCTCGCCCCCTTTGCAGAGAGAACGCGCCTTGTATGCCCAAAGCGCTTTCACGAAAACGTGTTTTTATATGATTCGCCTTTCGGCTATTCCGGAGCACCTAACATACAAACCGATAAAAGACACCCTCACATATTCTCTGAAGTAGATGGCACTTCATGGGTTTATATTATTCTTATGTCACTTATGCCCCAAACATGGATGCATTTCCATCTGGAACTTCAACATTCTTCAATAGCCGGTCTCCCCTCTGCTGTGAGCTATTTCACTTCCTGCAGTACAGTTTGCAGCTCCATCAGCCATGCCGGGTGGTAATCTCTTGCGGGGAGGAGCTCGCCGTTCTCATAGCGGGTAACTTCAGTAAAACCATTCTCGTTATCAAAGAAGATTGCCTCATCATAATAGTCCAAGATGCGTCAAGCGCTTCAAAGCGTTCTGCAAAGTGTCTTAGCACATCTTTTCGTGGGGATGGCACACGGTTCTGGATGCGTTTTATAGTCTCATCCGTTCTGCTGATGCCGACATAGAACAGGCAGATAAGTAACCGGCTTCCTTTGCCTCCTTTGCCATACGGAAAGGCTATTGCCCGGAAAGCGTTGTCTCCTGCGCTGTATCGATGTAGGTATCAGATGCCAGTCTAGCAGGAAAGTGCATGGCATATGTGTTCGATTACCGTAACTGGTATCTGTTTCGCTGTGTTTGGCAAATTACCCAAATCGTAGGGGCGAACCGGTAATTTCCATACCCGGCTGGATAGCAAAGATCTGAAGCAGTGCTGCCGGACGTATAATATCCGGTTTACCCGTGAAAGCGTTATGCGGCGGTTCTCCATAGCGTAATGGAAAAGGGCTTCTAAGCGCCAACCAGCTCCACAGGAAAAACCACACAAGTGATAATGCTGCCCGTTGTGCCAAGTGAAAGAAAAAGGGCAAGAACATGATTGAATCGGAATTTGGCGCTGTATTTAAAGGCCTGCGAAACGTGCACCGGGTCAATGATTACATGGATTCCGAAACAGAGAAAGCCTTTGCATGTAATAAGCTCATAGAAAAGAGTGTCGATGAATGGAATGCGTTGGAATTGAAACAGACGAACACACGTGTTAAGCAACCTTCCGTCACGATGCATCTGTGGGCACGGGTGCGGGCTTCTTTCGTGGGGCTGTGTTGTATGCTGAGCATTAGAGGGTGGCAGCCTCTTGAATCTTCCAAGATAAGGGCCCAAATAAGCCAATGAACAGGAGAAAACAATATTTTCTATCAGCACAAGCGGTGACAGAGAGCGCATTCCGGCTATAAAGACGCCGGTGGGGTTGATGCTTACCGATAAAGCAGCTTGATTCTCCCACCGAAAAGCTCACATATTTATTTTGGACAGCTATCGAAACGGATGTGGGCTTGTTGTCGATAATATTTGTTGCAAAAAACGATCTGCTGGTCAAATAAATCGAGGTGAGTTTATGAAAGTCTATGGTTATATCTGTATAAGCACAAGGGAACAGCATTTTGGTCGTGACAACAAGTGCGTATTAATTTTTGTAGTCAGCAGAGCTTAACCCCAGCAAAGACCTGCAGCTAGAAAAACTTTTTATAGGCATAGGGCTGAATGTAAGTACCCTAAGTTAATAGTAAGGGCTGCCCATTTAAAAGCAGAAGCGGCTAAAAACAGCCGTTTCCGCTTTAGGTTATTCAAAGTTCATGCGCAAAGTTTACTTATTGTAGCGGCGTATAGAGCCACCGGGCAATTTTCCGGTATGCACACCGTCATCTATTACAAGCACGCCATTTACCGCCACATACTGGACACCTTCGGGGTATACTCGAGGCTCTATCAAATTTTCGTTAGTCCTCATATTAGCAATGTCAAGCACTAGCATGTCCGCACGGTAGCCCTCCTTTATGAGTCCTCGATCAGTAAGGCCAAGGATATCGGCTGGTTTACCAGTAACTTTACGAATAGTATCTTCTATACGAGGCATACCGAACTCTTGAATAAACTTTATAAAGCCGCAATAGGTGTTTGGATTGGGCTTTTTGTTTGGGAATTCGGGATCATAATGCCGAGTGGACTCCAAATCAAATACGAATGTATCGTTACCTACACAGGCCAATGGATGCTCAAGATAGGTTTTGACAGCGTATTGGTTCATAGAATGAGTTGCTTGGAATATGCAAATATCCGGCTCTTCCGCCAACAGGTCGAACACAATCTCAAGGCTAGGCTTATGGGCTTTCGCAGCCAATTCTCTGATGGTACACCCTATGCGGCTGGGGTCGCGGCTTTGTATAACCTTCATGGATTCATCCCAATCTGGATTGATTACAGGATTAAGTGCATAGTATTTCCCAGCAAGTATAACATCGGAAATCTTTTTGCGATAATCAGGGTAACGCAGATTATGGGAAAATAGCGTCGCTCCGTTTGTATACATATACCAAGGACGGAATATGGCCATCAGAGCAGGTGCTATCATGGTACCACCGGTTATATTGGGGATAACATCGAAATTGGCTCTTGCACCGCGGGCTACATATTCATCGATGACCTGCAGGGTACGTTGAGCAGAAGCAGTCTGCATAAAATCATCATTTGAAGGAAATATATCAAATCCTGTAGACAAATGAGAAATTTCGACCTGAATGTCATTGACAATACCAATTTCCATTACCTCACGGATGCCATCGATTTTTTTCTGCTTCTTGGGAGTACCGTTACGAAGGCCTGTCTTTCTCCAGTGGGAAAAATATATACCATCGTAGGGTTTTAGCTCTGATGCCATATCGATGAGTTCCGCTGTGGTACAAAAATAACCGGGTTTATAGTCAAGACCCGTAGACATACCAAAAGCTCCCGACTCCAAGCACTCGCGGATATGTGTCTTAAGCGTCTGGCGTTCGTCCTCAGTGAGGGCGCGTATATGGTCAGGATCAGAATTATTTAACCTCAACGTATTATAACCAGCAAGGGTAATTATGTTTCCGGAAAGTCCATGTCGGTCTATTTCATCAAGAAAGTCCCCCATAGTCTTCCACGTAGGAGTAAACCCACACTCTGCCTCAATATAGGGGATGGTTTCATCTGTGCGGGTATAGTGATCCATATCATACCAATCAGGATTCAACTTGCCACAGAGTTTCTGAAGAATATCGTACAGTGCCTGAGTGCCCTCCCAAAGATGGCCTACAGGTGCAATAGAATGACCGCACTGGCAACCTACAAAAGTGGTTATACCTTGTCGGAGCATACTTTCCATCTTGCTGAAGCCTAGTATTACCGTGTCAGCATGGGAATGCATATCAATGAAGCCAGGGGTAACAAGTTTGCATTTAGCGTCGATTATGTGTTCAGCCTCAGCGTCCTGTAAGTTGCCAATACAAACAATGCGCATCCCCTTTACGCCTACGTCTGCAATGTAACTGTCTCCCCCAGTGCCATCAATAATGGTACCGTTTTTAATTATAATGTCATACATACTACAAGCCTCCTATATTTCTGGAGGACGCTGCACAGCGCCCTCCTTCCATAGCAATGATGATATGATTATTTTGCAATATTTTTATCCATCACCTGATGGAATACGCGCATAAGATTGCCACCCAATACTTTAGAAGCCTCTTGCTCACTGAGGCCGCGAGCCAACATTCTGTCTACAAAGTTTTCCCACTTATCAAAGTAGTTAAAGCCCTCTACCTGCTTATGGAAATCGTCAAACCCGCCATACCAGCCAGGCAGTGTACGACCAAATGAAATTCTCTTCATTTTAGCAAAAAGCGTAGAGCGTTTCCATCTGTCTGTGCCGACCCCCACATTGTCTATACTTGCAATTTCTGCAATATGTAATATGTGATCGATAAAGCGATCAACCGTGGGCCACTTAGAATTGTCGTCATCGCACATTATGCTATGAGGGCATACACAAATAACGCCGCCCTTGGCACTGCAACGCTTTATCTGTTCATCGCTAGCATTTCTGCGATGGTGGCACAGAGCTTTTGTAGAAGAATGGGAAAATATAGCAGGGTCATCAGAATGGTCTATCGCTTCAAGTGAAGTACGCTCACCTACATGAGAAAGATCCATAACAATGCCAAGTCGGTTAAATTCATATATACATTGTTGACCAAATCGAGTAAGACCATGATCTTCTGGTTCGTAAACACCAGAACCAAGAGACCCCTGTTGGTTGTATGTAAGTTGCGCTATACGCAGACCTTGCCGATACGCAAGCTGCACATAACGTAGATCACGTTGGAAAAGTTCAGAACCCTGTGTGCTGAGGATAACGGCCAGCTTATGTTCCCTCTTAGCCCGCTCAATATCTATGGCGTTATTTACAATAAGCACTTGATCCGGCAGAGTATCTGCCAACAGATAGTAATCTATGGTGGCTTTGCAAAATTCATCGAAGGTTGAAGGATAGTTGTCATCCAGCACAGTATCGCTTATGCAAGTCACACCTCCCGCAAGCAGCATATCAATAAGATTGGTTTTATCGTCCGCCTCAATGGGGGGATCAATAAACAGGCAATGGTGCAGGCAGTCTATCGCGATAGACTCATTAAGTACATTTTGAGCTTTACTACTCATTTGTTTACTTCTCCTTCATTTAATTTATTTTTTGGAAAATGGCAGGCAACACTGTGTTCCTCGCCAACTTTCACCATTGGGGGTATGCATTTTGTGCATATTTCCTGCGCGTATTCACAGCGCGTGTGGAAGCAGCAGCCTGAGGGTGGGTTTATTGGGCTTGGCACCTCGCCGCCAAGCATTCTATTCATGCTTTTGCGATCTGGATCTGGAATCGGTATTGCATCAAGCAATGCCTGTGTATATGGATGAGCGGGATCGTTGAACAGGGACTTTTTATCGGCGATTTCAACAATATGCCCTAGATACATTACTGCAAGCCTGTCGCAGATATGGTTCACAACGCTCAAGTTATGAGAAATAAATACATAGGTTAAATTGTACTGACGCTGTAGCTTCTGCATCAGATTGAGGATCTGCGCCTGTATGGATACATCCAACGCACTTACTGGTTCATCGCATACAATAAGCTCTGGATTCAGAGCCAACGCCCTTGCCGTTCCTACACGCTGGCGTTGCCCACCTGAAAATTCATGAGGATATTTGGTAACTTGCTCAGCGCTAAGCCCCACATCTGATAATAGCTCTAAAACCTTATCTTCCCGGTTCTTCTTAGTGCCTACATGGTGAACAGCCAAAGGTTCCATGATGCTCTTGCCGATCGTATAACGCGGGTCAAGCGATGAATATGGATCCTGAAAAATAATTTGTATCTTTTTTGCAAGTTCTCTGTTCTCTGCCTTAGAGCATTTTGTTAAGTCACGGCCTCTAAAAAGTATTTTTCCCGAGGTTGGAAGTAACAGGCGGGCTATAGCAAAGCCGGTGGTGCTTTTGCCACAACCAGACTCTCCCACTATACCAAATGTCTCCCCCCTATAGACTGTAAAAGTTATGCCGTCAACAGCCTTTACATAGCTTTTTCGCACCTGCCCAAACTTTGACCTGACGGGGTAATAGATCTTCAGGTTCTCGACACGCAACAGCTCCTCACGCATTTTCCTCACCCCGTTCCTCATATTTCCAACAACGTACCTTTCTGCCATCCCTGCGTTCAAACATCGGCGGAAACTCATTCATGCAGCGCTCCATTGCACATTCACATCTAGGTGCAAAACGACAGCCTCTGGGATAATCCTTAGGAGTAGGCAGCATTCCCTTTATATTGTAAAGTTCATCCCGTTCATCACCTATCACAGGTATAGACTTGAGCAATCCTATGGTATAAGGGTGCAGAGGCTCCTTGAATATACTGCTTACATCAGCATATTCTACTGCTTGACCAGCATACATCACCAGTACGCGCTGGGCAATTTGGGCCACAATGCCAAGGTCATGGGTAATGAGTATTATAGAAGTATTGAGATTGCGCTTAATTTCTGAAAGCAACCGCAATATTTGTGCTTGGATTGTCACGTCTAGGGCAGTAGTAGGCTCATCTGCAATTAATATGGTGGGATTGCAAGCCAATGCCATTGCTATCATAGCGCGTTGACGCATACCTCCTGAAAGCTGATGAGGATAGTTCTTTATCATTTTGTCTGGGGAATGTATGCCTACAAGCCCTAACATTTCTATCGTTTTTGCTTCAGCTTGTTCCTTTGACATGCCTTGGTGACGGCATAGAGACTCCATAATTTGATGTCCTATGCTGAAGACAGGATTTAACGAAGTAAGCGGCTCCTGAAATATCATGGAAATCTCGTTTCCACGGATACTCTGCATTTCTCGCTCACTAAGTTTAAGTAAATCTCGGCCCTTATAAATGATCTCACCATCCAATACTTTACCTGGTGGAGACGGTACGATCCTTAAAACCGACAGAGAGGTTACACTCTTTCCGCATCCAGACTCACCCACTATTGCAAGTGTCTCATTTTCGTGTAATGTAAGATTCAATCCATCAACGGCAGGCACTTCGCCTTCATCCAAGAAAAAATGCACCTTAAGGTTTTTGATTTTCAGCAGTTCTTTTTCCATCTCCGTCACCTCAACCTTTATTCTTAAGTTTGGGATCAAGGGCATCCCGGAGGCCGTCTCCCACAAGGCTAAAGCTCATCACAACCAGAGTAATAGCAATTCCTGGAAATATAGCCGACCACGGCTGAATGCGTATAATATCTACCGCCTTGTTGAGCATGGAGCCCCACTCAGGTGTAGGCGGCTGTACCCCTAGCCCCAAAAAGGAAAGCGACGAAGAAGTCAAGATTGCAGTCCCTAAGTTAAGCGTTATGTTGACGATTATCTGTGACATAGCATTGGGAATAATGTGGCAGGCAATAATGTGCAGATTAGAGGTGCCCATCACTTTGCAAGCACTGATGTATTCCCCATTTCGCAATGAAATTACTACACCCCTTGTCATGCGGGCAAGGGATGGTATTGAGAATATAGCGATTGCCGCTGCAGTATTGAAAAGGCCATTCCCCAGAATTGCTATTATGACGATTGCAAGCAACAGGCTCGGAAACGCTAGTAGTATGTCAATGAGCCTCGAAATAATCGTATCGACCCACCTTCCAAAATATCCTGCGCATACACCAAGTATTATGCCAGCTACGGCACCGCAGAGTACTCCGCTAAAGCTGAGTGCAAGTGATGTGCGTGCGCCATATACAATGCGAGTAAACACATCACGACCAAGATAGTCAGTGCCGCAAATATGTTCTTTACTAGGCATTTGATTGATTTTGGTGTAATCCTGTTCCAATGGATCCATTTTGCAGAGACTGGGGCCAAAAATGGCCATCAAGATAAAAATCAGCAATATCACAGAACCCACGACAGACACTTTCCGTTTAATAAACCGTTTGAATATAGGAGATTTAAGCATTCCGTTTCCTCCCGTCATTCATACTTAACACGCGGGTCAATAAGGCCGTAAAGCAAATCGACTAACGTATTCACAAGAACAAATGTTGCAGCCAACACAAGAATCGTACTTTGCAATGCTGGATAGTCACGATTGCCCACAGCATCTATCATAAACTTGCCAACCCCAGGTATTGAAAACACAGTTTCCACCAGTGCAGAACCGGCGAGAAGTGTACCAAATCTGAGGCCAATTGCCGTCAGAATAGGGATCATAGCATTTTTAAAAGCGTGGGAAAGCACTATAGTACCTTTAGACATCCCCCTTGATTTGGAGGTGCGGATATAATCCTGATTGATTACATCAAGCATTGATGAACGTGTAGTTCTAGCTATCATGCCGACCGCTCTTAATCCAAGAGTAGCTATGGGCAATATTGCATATTTTATTCCTTTAAATCCAAAGGTGGGAAGCCATCCAAGCTTTACAGAAAATAAAAGCATCAGCATTAGCGCAAGGAAAAACGATGGCATGGACACGGCTAGCATGGAAATAACCATAACAATATTATCGGCAAGTTTATTGTGATAAACTGCTGCCAACACCCCAAAGCAAACGCCCAGTATCGACCCTATTAGCGTACCGCCGACGGCAAGGGTAACGGTAGCTTTATAACGTGTAGCAAGCTCCTCAGCAATGGTCTTATGTGTAAACAACGAGGTACCCAAATCACCCTTTAATATGTTTACCACATATCGAGCATACTGTATGGGTAACGGATCGTTAAGACCATACTGTTCCCGTACATATTCAAGGTATTCTGGATCGGTTCCTTCATCCATTCCGTAAAGGATAGTAACCGGGTCACCCGGAATAAGTCTTACCATCAGAAACGTAATAGCGGATATAACCAGCAACGTAGGAATTAGCTGGAGGATCCGTTTAGTTGCATATTTTAGCATTTTAAACTCCTACCGGCTAAAGTGGGGAATATGGGTCTGCCCCACAACAATAAATATGAGGCAGACACCATTGATACAGAAAGGTCAATCGGCGACTATAAGTACCTTGGAGAAATCAGGTGCCTTACGCACATCTACCTGGAAACCAGATACAGAATCTGTTGTACCGAAGAATGCCAATCTGTTATTGATCCAGATACCCGCAGGATCTTCGGCCCAGATTATGTGCATAATTTCTTCATAAATTTCCTTTCTTTTCGTTTCGTCCATCTCCTTAGCACCAGCGGCAAGCAACTCATCCACACGTTCGTTAGAATACCACCCATAATTATTAGCATTTGTACCAGCAGTTTCAGTGGTATAATAGCGACGCATACCATCCGCATCGCAGGTAGCAGGTGCCTGACCAGTAAGGAACATGTCCCAACTCATCTTTTCACCTGGGTAGGTAGAAGTACAAGCCTCGCTCCATACAGCAGATTCAACTATCTCAATTGAAGCATTGATGCCTACCTTAGCAAGTTGTTGAACCATCATTTCCGCACTTTCTTGTGCTTTATCGTAGCTGGTACGAATACAGATAGTGATATCAAAGCCATCTGGATGACCTGCCTCAGTCATCAGTTGCTTAGCCTTGTCGGGATTGTATGGAATTTCCCCCATATCGGAGTATCCCCAAACGCCTGGACTTAAAGGGGCAGTACAGACGGTTTCGCCCTTACTGGAATAAAGAACGTTAACAATTTCCTCAGTATTGACTGCGTAAACCACAGCTTGGCGCAAACGCACATCTGACATATGCTCGGTAGAACAATTGAATTGGTATACATGAGTGCCGATATAGTTGAAGCCAAGTATTTTTACATCCTCCAAATTTTCGAAACGAGTGATGTCCTCGGCGGCAATAGTATCTGCAATGTCGCATTCACCGGTTTCAAGTGCAATAGCACGAGAGGTTGCGTTGTCTATGACCTGAACGATAAGGTTGTTGGTTAGAGGCATACCGGCGTAGTATTTTTCATTGGCTTCAAATACCATTTCCTCCCCTTGAGACCACGAAACAAGTTTGTACGGACCAGTACCGTTTACTGATTCGGTGGTAAGACCGAGCTCAGTACCATACTTTTCGATGTAGTCCTTGTCCAAAATAAGGTTAGCCCTATGAAGTAGGTTTGGAATAAAAGCGGCCATAGGTTCCGCCGTAGAAAGAGTAACGGTAAATTCATCGATAACATCACATGAGGCAATGATCCCCATGGTACTGGTATAACGGACAGGATTATCCTTATCCAATAGGCGATCATAACTAGCTTTTACATCAGCAGAGGTGAGTTGTTTCCCGTTGTGGAAATATACATCCTTACGGAGGTTAAAAGTCCATACGCAACCATCTTCTGACACAGAATAGCTTTCCGCGAGGTCAGGAATCATTTCTCCAGTCTCTGGATCCAGCTTAACAAGACCATTATAGATAGTGCGAAGAATGGTTTCATTAGTATTGTTCATCTGGCCATCAAGTACATTTTGGTCGGTATTGGTCACATACACGATGGTATCCTTGTACTCTACCTCCGGATCCTTTATACCTGAGGGCGTGGTTTCAGGTTGTTGCGTTTCAGTTCCATCCGGCTGCGTCGGTTCGGGTTCCATGTTGCCAGTATTAGTACAACCGGTGATTAAGCCTAGTACCATTACAAACGCGAGAAACAAGCCCCAAAGTCGCTTCATTTTCTTTTTTCCTCCTTAGTGTTTTTATTAGTGTTTTTACTCATAAATGCCGTCTACTGCTTTACGGCATCTAAGTCAGTATTCCTCTTTCTTTTGCGAGCTTTACTCCTTTTATATAGCCAAAACCTTGATGGTACATGTCAATTCCAATAAGCTCTTTGAGCGCTACGTTGCGTTTATTTTCATCGATCTTTATATAGGCATAATAGAAAGCTAAACCAAAAAGCTGTGTAATTTGTTCGAGCTTCACACGATTAGGCCGTTTAAGACAGTTCTCCTCTATATCAGCGATACTGTAAAACTCTTCCGGCGGTATTTTTCCAGCAAACAATTTAACGCGTTTTTTATAAGAATAATCCATTTGTATACAAGGTATTTCGCAATCGAATGTATTCAACAAATTTTGAGCTTCTTCTTTATGCCCTCCCTCTACAAGGTTCACAAACATCCAATCAATAACAGGAAACAGATGTTCCTTTTCCAAGGTAATTTCTCGACAACGCTCCAACGTTTTTGCAGCTTCATCATATTGCTCAGCCAAGTTCAGTGCAACGCTTAAATAATACCAATTATCCCATATATTGGGATCAATCTTAACAGCAAGGGCTATGTCCGATATACAAGCCCAATATTGCCCCTTCGCTATAAAGCGGCGCCCTTTTTGCAACCTAAGTTGTGCATTCATAGGGTCATAATATAGACCTTGAGAAAACGCCTGAATAGACTTGTCTATTTCGTCGGCTTCTACCATAAGTAGTCCGTATTTAAGCCATAATTCAGCATCCCTCGGATGTTGCTCAAGCGCAGACTTTATCTCCGCTGTACGCTGCTCCAAGTCAGTATAGTCCTTCCCTATATATGAAAAATACCTATTATGCATCCAATACTCCTTTAAATACGCTTGGCTTTCGTCTTATTCGATATTGCTCAGGTTCATTGTTCCTAGAAAAAATCATGTTGAATATGTTTTGATTATACATATACATATTGCGAAATACAAATTATTAGTTATAATGGTTTTTATAGATTTTAATTATAGTAAATTTAATAAGGAGGATCACAGTATCATGCAATTCAGAGATCTAGAATATGTTATCGTTTTAGCGGAGCATCGAAATTTCTCAAAGGCTGCTCAAGAGCTCTACATAACGCAACCCGCACTAAGCCAAGCTATAATACGTCTTGAACAGGAATTTGGAACAAAGCTGTTTAATCGACAGCACAATTTGGTTGATCCAACCTCTGCTTGTCAATTGCTCATAGAAGACGGAAAGGCTATACTGATGATGCGAAAGCGGCTGTTCCAACGGCAAGAAGAGTCCAAAAACATGAAAATTGGGCGACTCAAAGTAGGCCTAACCAAGCTTATAAGCCGATTTTATCTTCCAGATGTTTACCGGGAATTCCATAATCAATATCCCGGTATTGAGCTAATATTATACGAATATACGACTGTCTCACTTGAAGAAGCCGTTGAGCGCGGAGAAGTCGATTTGGCCATATATCCATTTTTTGATAAAAGCGATATACTCAATTATATTCCATTAATCACTGAAAGCATGTACCTCGCTGTTCCAAAGGATCACCCTATAAGAAATGAACAAAAATCAAATCACTTAGAAGTACGACTTATAGACTTTAAAAATGATGGTTTTATACTACTTTCTAAAGGATTGCGTACCAGAATGGTCACAGATGCTTTGTTTACAATGGCTGGCTTTACCCCACGAATCGTATTCGAAACCCAGCAGTCAGATACGGTAAACGCCCTTGTTGGCGCAAATATGGGCGTAGGAATTGTGCCCGAAACTGTCGGCCTTTTTAACGCCGGTAACCCTGGCTGTCTGTATTATAAAATCTCTGATGTTGACGCTTCAAGGCAAATTGTAGCAGCTTATAATAAAGAACTATATTTTTCAGAGGCATCTAAAGCATTTGTTAATATATTCAGGACAGCTTCCATTGCATTGATGGCACAACTTAAAACTTTTTTTGATGCACAGAAAGTAGGCTAATACTACTCTGGCATACACCAACCTGTTTAAAATATCCTCCTCTGTTGAAATATGCCGCTTCTATGGCCAATCTTTGTTCTTCCGGCAGACGTGTAACGGATTCCCGCACAATGCGCTGCATATCCGCCTGTAACGCGGCTTCTTCCGGGTCAAGCGCGGCGGGGTCTATGATCTGCTCCACAAGGGGAGTATCATTTTCATCATCCAAGGCCACATCAAGGGAGGCTGTGCCCATGTTCTCAATGCGGGTTTTTGTGGTTCTGATGCCGAGAAGTTCCCTGACGCGGCGGCGCATGTGGAACGTTGCCACAGTAAGGAATGCTCCGCGTTCTGGTTCCCATTCCGGCACTGCTTCGATCATGCCAAGCGCGGCGGATTGGTACAGGTCGTCCATGTCTGCGCCTCCGTTACGCTCTGCAAGCTCATGATACTGCCGGGCTATGTGGTATATCATGCCTTTGTTTTGTGTCAACAACGTGTCGAGCCGCCACGTATCCCCAGCTTGAATGCTGGCCGCAAGTTCTTCGTTTGTCATGTCGCTTCCTCCCGTGATATACTATCCTTGTCAGCATCGCGGCAGCGCGTCCTAATCTTGGAAAGTATTGTTCGTGAACTTCTGCCGGTGGTTTCGCCTGTGTCTGTGTGGAGCGCAGCGGCATTGGGGATGGGAAGTTTACTCCGGCATATAAAACACCCTTTCACCGTGCTCTATTGCCTGAAAAAGCTTACACAACACCGATTTTGCATCAAATTCGGAAGGATATTTTCCTAAAGGTGCGCCGCCAATAGCGATGATTTGCCGCATGCCGTCTGCATTCGGTTGAGGCTCGATAAAAACGCCCGTAACCATCACGGCTCTTTCAATATCCTGATCCACTACCCAAATTCCCATAACTTTATTGCCTCCTTATAATCATCCATAAAAGTTCCACAAGCCTCCACACGCGGAGGTAAAACATATGAATCACCTTTAATCGTCGGCGTATTTATGACAGGTATATAGGCTTAGCCAGTCATCCAGCCGCATTGTTACAAGCCATTGCTCCCGGTTTCGCCTGTGAAATACTGCGGGCGCTCCGTCGTGGAAGCGTTCAGCATCCCGGACGGCCTGCGCCATTGCCGCCGCCACGTTTAGCCGCTCCACACGCTTTACTTCAACATGCACGCCCGGAAGTCCGCTCAAATCCGGCTTTTCCCCGAATGACAGAGAGCCGCCCCGCTCTATGTCGTATCCCAACTTGCTGAGAAGCAAAGCAAGTTCTCGCTCTCCCGCCGCACCCTTGCGCTGTGATGCCTTGCCCATTTTTCCTCCTTTTATGACGGGTTAGTGACAGGTTTGTGACGGCTTATATAGCTGCTTTTCTAGAGTTTCTCTAGGTTGTGACAATGGTGACGGCTTTTTTTACTATACTTTTTATATGTATATATATCTTTTTAATTATCTACATATAAAAGGGGAACGCTAAAGCCGTCATGCCCGTCATAACAGGCTGTTTGCCTGGGAAAAAGCCGTCATCAAGCCGTCATATGCCGTCATCAAGCCGTCACTGAATACGGCGCTCCGCTGCTCCACGGCAATTCAGAGCGCGGCATAATGTCTGCGAAAAAGCGCATTCCAGAGCTCCGCCCTTTGGAAATCCCTCGTTGCCCAAGTTCCATGCTCAGCCGCATTTGCGTCATTGGGCTGTGTCCGTTTTCTTCTGCCCATCGCGTATAAAGCGAATACATGCTAGAAGCTTGTATTTTACCGCCCCGGCATTCGATCGTGCATTCCTCCAAGAACTTGCCTATTACATCTGAATCTTGCCTATACTCCTTCACGGCTTCTTGAACAGCTTTTGGCATGTTAGCCCGAAGCCCCTCCCGTTTGTATGTTTGGTATCCCTCAATGCACCAATTCAGAATGGCGCTCTGAGCTTCTGGGGCTGATAGTTTCTTTGCAAGCTCCTTGTCTTGTTCATGTTCTTCAAAGTGCCGTTCAAACGGTACGACAATCAAGCGGTTGCTTGAAAATAAAGTCATATCGCTTACGCGCGGAAGATGGTTCGTGCTTAAAAAGATAACGAATTCTGGCGTATATTCAAAACTTTGTTGATACAAATACCGCGTAATTATGTGGTCTCGGCCTGTCAAGGTTTTAAGCAATGCCGCATCCAACTGCATGTTAGCCGGGGCTTGTTGTGCAACCACGAGCCGCACCGCTCGCAAGCGTGCAAACTCTTCGCTTGGTGCTCCGGCATTATTTGCCCTTGTGGCTGCAAGCGCGGCGGGATTTAGACCCCGCGCATAGTCTCCAAGTGCGCCTTGCAGGGCGTTCAGAAACGTTGTTTTGCCGTTTCGCGTGGTCGCGCCGTAAAGCACGACCGCTATATCTTCTACCGGGTTACCTTCGATAGCATAGCCGCACAGCTTTTGCAGGAACTTGACGCGCTCTATATCTCCGCTCATGGTTTCCAACAAAAAATAATGCCACACTTCCGAATGAGCCTCCCTGTCATAATGCGCGCCTGTAACTTGCGTAAAACCATATTCAGGCGATGCATCAAATAGTACGTTACCAGCCAGGTCAACAAATCCGCACGGTGTGTTCAATGTTCCAGGTAATCTGTCAAGGCTTGACATCGTGCGGGATATGTGCGGTCTAAGCGTTTTCATGAGCGCATTCCGTTTGTTGTGTCCGCTGTAAGCGTCCACCGCCGCCGCGCGTGCTGTCAATATCTTCTTCGCCTCTGCCTGATTGGGATCTTTTTCGTCAAACTCGGAGAGCTTTGAACGGATGAGTTTTACAGCTTTCTTACACCGCTCTTGCAACTCTTTATCCGCTTTTATCCCATCCGGGTCTTGTGCCCAGCGCTTCCCATCATAAAACATCGACCCGATACCATTCACATAACATAGATTGCCTTTAACCCCTTCGCTCACAAGGTAATCTGCCATTGATATTTCATCTGTACCATTATTGAGCGGCGCAGATGCTTGGAGTATTATTTCCTGTACCTTGTTCTTGTCTGTGGCTATTTTCAAAATGGAGGCACCATCATTTACTTGGTTGCCCATCTGTTCACGCCCCCCTTACGCTGTTGTTCCTCCAACCACTTTTCAAATGCTGCCTTTGTAACCATCACTCGCTTTCCGATGCGGAAGGACGGGAATCCATTGGCTTGCATCAGGTTATAAGCGCCTGCGCGGGAAATGCCGAGGCATTCCGCGAGCTCTGGGGCTGATAGGGTGGCTCTGCTGTTCGTGTACATGCTGTTTGCTCCTTTCCATGTTGACAATAATAGTTTATTGGTATAACATTGATTCAACGACTATCATCGTCTCTATTGTAAGCCGCTACTGTGGCGGTGTCAATAGATGTTGTATTGAAATATTGCAATTCAACAATGATTAGAATGGAGCTAAGTGTTATGGAATCTGATTTTAAGAAACGTTTACGAGAGCGCCGCATTGAAATGGGGTATGATACGCAAGGGAAGCTTGCAAAGGCTTTAGGGATGACAACACAAACAATTAGTTATTATGAAAACGGTGAAAGAAAGCCTGATTACGAAACGTTTGCTAAAATTGCCCGTATACTTAATTGCTCTCTGAACTATCTCTATGGAATTGATGACCTTCCCGATGAAGAATGGGAGCAAATCCATAAAAAAACAGGGCTCTCTTATGGCGCAATTGAGTATTTATTATATCTAAAACAACTGGGCGGAACAACGGTTATAGATAAATATGGAGAGGCGTATTCCGGCGATGATGTCAAGATGATTAACATGATACTTGAGATGGAATGGAAGAATTGGCTTGGGATTATTCACACAATAGAAGACTATGTAAATGCCGCAAATGCATCATGCCGTTTTATGTACATTTTGCAGAACGGAGAAGTTGTGAGAGAAGAAGACCTTCCAGATGTATGTGATGATAATCCAGAGGCATACTTCACAGCGAAGCGGATGCAGATGTCCAGCAATGAATTGAATTGTGCTGCGATAATGAATGTTTTGCGTAGAAAACTTAATTTCTTGGCAGATGTGATGAAGAAAGGTGATTAACCATGGCAGCACCATCCAAACGCAAGCGCCGCGCAGACGGCAACTATTCAAAGCAAATCACCATAGGCCGCAAGCCGGACGGTAAGCCCATCCGCAAGACAATTTATGCAAAGACCATTAAAGAGCTGGAGCAGCGCGCGGCGGAGTATGAGCAGCAGCTCCGTCACGGCACGCTGTCAAGCAACGAAAAGATCACCTTCGCGGAGCTTGCATCCCTGTGGGTAAAGGACTACACGCCTAACGCGTCAGAGAAAACGCGCAAGGAATACGATGGCTTGTTGAAAAACCATGTAAACCCTGTGATTGGCGGTTACCGCATTATTGACCTGAAAAAACATGACTTGCAGGCGATAATCAACGGCATGGCAGAAGCGGGGTTCTCACAGTCGAGCATGAAAAAGACGAAGATCGCGGCGGCGGCTGTGCTCGAATTGGCGCTTGATAACGATATTCTGATGCGCAATGTCTTTGCGCGTGTAAAGGTTCCCGATGTGGAAGCAGAGGAACGGCAGCCATTGACAGAACAGCAAAAGCGGCTCCTTGTAGAGACTTGGCAAGGCCATAGAATGGGGCTTCCGGCGCTTTTGATGATGTATTGTGGATTGCGCCGGGGTGAGCTGCTCGCCCTAACTTGGGGCGATGTAGACACAAAAAACAAGCGCATTACAATAAACAAGGCGGTTTATTATGTTCGCAACGCGGCGGAGATCAAACCACCAAAGAGTAAAGCGGGGAACAGGACAATCCAAATCCCGGACGCGATCATTCCGGCTTTGCAGAGCCGCCGCCGCGCTTCCATGTTGGTGTGCCCTTCTGTGCAAACGGGCGGTGTAATGTCATACACGGCGTTTCAGGCCGCATGGAGAAGCTATCAGCACTATTTGAACATTGCAGCAGGAGGAAAGGACGCAAGCCGCTCAAATCCGAAAATACAGGCCGTTGAGCCATTCACTGCGCATCAGCTCCGGCACACCTATGCAACGATGCTGTATGATGCTGGCGTTGATGTGCTTACCGCGCAGCGCCTGCTAGGGCATGCGGATGTGCAAACCACTATGCGTGTTTATACGCACCTTTCGGCGCAAAAAGAGCAGCAATCCATAGCGGCTTTAAACGCGCATATAGGGGCTGGAATTGCGTCCATTAAATTCTGATGCAGTAAAAATGCAGTAAACGGCACTTTTTTTCGCTAAAAACATGGAGAAATGCAAAATTTGGAGAATGAAAAAAGCTAGAGTTTATCTAGCTTTTTCTTATTGTGCTGTTTTAACAAAATAGATATTTGGGAGCTTCGTTAAAAAAGCTAGGCAAATAGCCGGTTTAGAGCAGCGGACAAAAAGCCCGCGCCGCTCATGATAGTGCAAGCTGTGACTCTGTTTCTCATACCCATATCAATGCCAACATGAGTTATAGCTTCATTTTGCATTTACTATTGCATGCATTGATAATATGCGGATCCTCCGGTATGTTACAGCATAGTTTACAAATTGAACTGTTCTATTTTACCGTACGGCGTCGCCATTTCTTTATCAAACAGTACTATATTTCTACCTTGAGGAAAAACCGTGCTGGAATATACAATACCGCTGAATCCCAAGCTAATAAAGTATTGGGCTAACGTTTGAAATGGTGCATATTCCAGATGCTTATCTGCAGTGGTTATTGGTACGAATATTTGCTCGGACATTAGCTTGGCATATGTGTATGTTACCCAATGAATTATCGCTCCCGATATTAGCGTAGGATTATTGGTGGGCAATTTTTCTGTAGTAAAGAAACGTATCAAGTCTTGTTTTAGCATTTGCTGCGCCTTGCTTTCCAGCACATCATTTAATTCGGCATATGCTTTATCGTTTGCGGCCGTTAAATCCACGACTTCGGCATCTCTATAGCTTTTGTTCATTTTGAAGTGGCAGATCGCGCAGCAATCACCTGCTTTAGAGCCGCATTCCTTAATCGCACATTTTGCAGCAGTGGATGGTGTTATCACAGAACCATCTTTTTCCGCTGTCGCTAAATAAAGCCATTCAACTCCTGGAGGGCTGAAGCGGTTGTCTTGGGTAATGTATTTTGCGTACGGAATGAAGCGCTCATACTTTGGTAATGGCTCGCCATTGATTCTCACACATCTGAGAATCTCATGATTTGATGAAAAAAGGTCACACAAGCGGACAGTCAGATGTTTCATTCCGGAATGCTTGATGAAGATGTTATCGAATGCTTTCAAGTATTCGTATTCTTTTGCCTTATCTGTCTCATCATATGAGAAGCAACCGTCAGCCAGTGCTTGTCTAAAGTCTTTCCATGTGCGACTCATTGTCGCCTCAGCTTCTTCCCTTCCGGAGAAATCAAATATGTTCATCAAATTTTATACTTCCAATCAAATCCTTATGATTGTTTACCGCATTAATGTCTATCATTGCAACATAATGAATATATCATGGCTCAAACGGGTCGATCACTTCTGCGTCCCGAGATCGTTCAATTTCTGCCCATGCACGTATCCTCTTGTTAAGTAAATCTACAACATCAAATGCCCAACTGGATACCATAGGACTACGGTGTTTGGTAAGCGATACAACAGCTGCTTTCTTTATTTCTAGTATATCCGAGAGATTCCCTGACCAACTTGAAGGTTCAATATGCTTTTGCAAGCTGTTAAGCACCAGCGGAGAGATATAATCGTGATCAATAACATACTCCGCCAGATTTGTAATGGTTGCTGCACCGTCCTTAACCTTTATCATGTTTGTCAGTCCAGCTACTTTAGAAAGCCGTTCGCTGGGATTCTTGTCTATCCATGCCTTTACAGAATTGAGCTCACATGCTTCAATAACGCTCTCGTTACTAAAAGAACCGTAAAATGCGTGCGCAATATTGTAACTGATTTCGATGTTATCAGGTAAAAAGGCATCAAGCAGAACATAAGTATCTGCTGTAGCGATACCGGTAAGCAATCCAACATAGCCGGAACTGCAATATGCTTTCGGATTGTTGAGGTATCTGAATACATTATTTGCAATCTTTGTTAACTGCGGCTTGCTTCCATTCTCATCATAAGCATACGCGATAATCTCTCCAATCCCTTCAATAGTTTCACTACTCAAGTTTTCATCATCAAATTGGATACTGGTCATATGCTCCATAATGCATCTTCTATATTTTGACCATCCCGAATTCTCCACACCATATTCGGGCGTGTTCGTGCGAAGTAATTGAATAATTACGCTTATATTGTCTCCGCGTTCAAATAGAGCGTCTACCAACTCTATGCAATTTTGTTCTTTTGCATATGCCTGATTGTTTGGAAAAAAATCATTTCTCCAAGGATATTCCGGATGCTCTTTTAGAAACTTTAACAGTCTTTCGTGGCAGCCGTCACTGATATCATCACAGAACAGCAGCAATGCGTATGGACGCAGATAAGTATCATTAACTATATCTATAGCAATTTTCTCACCAATTGTGGGTGATTCCTTGCAGGCACCTCTATAATAGCCGCTAATAAAATGCGGATAAAGAACAGCAGATGCTCTTGCTGTTAAAACAGACTTTATACGTGACCAGGCTTGCATTAGATTCGTGCATGCCCCAGCAAAACCTTCGCCAAGCCAGGTCAAGCCTGTACCATTATCAACATTCTGTTCAATCAGTTCGGGCAAAAGCGATCCAAACGTTGTTTCATCGCTTCCAAGCAGTTTCCCTAATCCCTTTATATATACAGAGAGTGTAGCTGGTGCGAGGTTTTTTTTGCCAGATGCCAATTCGTATTCCAAATATAGTCGAGGATGTCCGCGAGTTAGAGTATATGCCCGGATCTTATCTTGTAGCGATATCGGTTGCAGCTTTTCTTTCAGCGCAAGTATACGTGTTTTGACATCAATCGATATTTTTTCCGAATCAAAACGTAATATCGAAATGCACGCCACCCAACCGTCAAACCAAGTAGTATGAGCGGTAATGACGTTTGCGGCTGCCTCTATTTCATCTATAAAGCCAATTGCGCACAAACCTCTGCAGCTTTGAGCCAAGACGAATTTTACATCTCCAGCCCCAACCTGATTGGACGCAATCATGTCGCAAGCATAATGAATGAATAACCGATACCATTCCGTGATCTGATCACCTTCCGGATAGTAACCGTAATCTCTGCTATGAGCGCCGAAAGTCATTGTAGTATAGCCGCTGCCAACAAAATTTCTAGTTGCCAATGTCGTTCGCAACGCTTCTGCACCCAATTTACGAATGCTGGCATCGTCTGAGCACAGCATCCAATGTATTGCATCGCGCCTTTGCTCAGGCGTGGCTTTAGTTCCAGAAAGATAAAGCTGAAAATAGTGCATTAGTGTCTGCTTGACTGAATCTCGTATGTGCTTTTTCTCGTGCTTCATGAATTGCACGAAGGTCTTGATAGCAGAGTCGAAAAGCTCAGGTATATAAGCCAGTTGTGCTGTCAGTTGTATATAGTTTACATTGCTATGATATTGCAGTAGGGTATCTACGCTGCCAGTAGCTGCAGATATAGCGATTACTCGCATAGTATCCGCTGGAATTACGGGTGCAATATATTCAAGTATGCAATGCATGGATTCTGAAACGACTGGGTATCCCGCATTGGTGATATAATCCAGAAGCTTCCTTGCAATACGTGCTGCAATAGGCTCACTATGTAAATATCCAAGTCTATGCGAAAAAGACCTTAGGAGACGCTCATGTTCTGGCTTTGTAAAAGCATCCAGCAGCAAATCCTCGGGAAAGCTTTGCAAAGCTTCTTTCGCAAGGCGGTTTGCAAGGGCATGCGGTAATAATGCCTTATATGGCATCCGAACTTGCACTAACGCACGCTTTTCCAAAGTATTGCAGAACTCATACATTTCACGTTCAGAAGTATCTGCTATTTGGGAAAGTTTATGTAGTTCGCCAGATTCATCGCCAAAGCTACCATTAAAAGAATATACCAGCGACAATGCTTTTGCCGCTCTTAACAAGCGATCATTATGCTCCTGCCGTTGATACAGCAATCGCTCAATCAACACGCTATCACTCAATCCATGAATGGTCTCGCCAATCCTACAAGTATTTGTCAGAGCTATCGCAATACGAGCGTTTCCTCCTGAAAAATCCACAATTGTGTTTATATCGTTTTGGTATAGATCGGGTCGTCGCGATTTTATAAGCTGTTCTATTACAGGCTTGGAAGCCGGCTCCATAACATAAACATCGGTTTCTGGAGGAACGTCTTCGCGCACATCATATTCTACGGTAATCAAGCTTAATCTACTGTTTTCTTTCCGAATTGCATCCGATAAAATACGATGATCTTCGGGGGAGCAATTATCAACCAATAAGATTGCGCACTTGTCAAAAGCAATCAAATGATCAGCCAAATGCAATGGAGAAGGGTCCGGATTATGCCCCATATCAGCATATAATGCTAACGATTGCGGCAACGGGTTTTGTCCAATGCTTTCATCAAAGAGCGCCTCAAGCAAGCGCGTTTTGCCTACGCCGGAAAGGCCGGTAAGACGTACTGACGACCTATGGGTAAGAAGCTTACTTCTAATTTCATTTACTGCTTGTGCTACTGTCAACCCACGGTTTTCTGCCGGATACTTATTAAACCGAACATCGTCGTCGTTGAAATAGTATTCCTTTGTTCCACCGCTCCAGCTTTCGTACGGCTTCCATCCAGTTAAGACGTTCTTACCAATGCACCGATAGATCCAAACTGCAGCAGACGGATAGGAGTTAGCCCAACAAGCAATTCTACTGCAATCATAGAAGTCAACATGGATTCTTTCTGCCTGTTGTAATCCTGCAAGACATTTTCTCATGGCTTGCTTTCTATCCTGAAGCATAGAGTCGGTACAATCATCTCCACTTGAAACGATTATATATGCGCCATAATTGGCGGCTAAATCCGAAATACACTTTCTTAACATACCATGGGGCATCATTTCCGCAGTTATCTCAGATGCGCCCATCTTTGGTTTTTTAACTTGAAAAATCGATTCCTTCCTTGGGATATACGAATTATTCCCTATATAATTCGCTGCTTCCACGCGCACATCAACGCCGCCGTCGGAAGCATCCTGATTACCGCCGAACGTGACGCCTGAAGCAGATTCGCCGTTTTTATTCAATTCGGCAATGCATAAACGGCCTATTAGATCGCGCAAATCGGAATCGTTTAGCGCACGGATATCTTTTTTGTTGACGTCGCATATCATAATTATACCTCGAAAGAAAACTGTAACAAATTGATCTAGAGAATATGACTTTTATCTACTTCTCCAACCACTTTTCAAACGAACCAAAGTTCCTCTTAGCCGCCGCCAACCTAAACCTCGGCGATAGCCACATTTCAAAATCAGACGCGATAACCGATACTGCATATGTGCCTCCATACCGTCCAGGCAAGGTGATGATTCCCTTGGCTCCAGTCCGTTCGATCCATTGCTTGAGAGTAAGGCTGCCATTTGATGCACTAAGATCTGTCAACAATTGCTTAGCCTCAGCTGAATCAAATTTCGGGTTATTCTCTTGCTCCCATAACGTCATGTATTCAACCGTTCCGCGATTTCTTAACCAGCATTGCAGCGCATAGCTGGGCGTTAGCTCGCTCTTACGCCGTTTCACAATCTCCGAGAAGTAAACATACTTGGAGTCAATATGCGCCGCCTGCCGTGCTCGTTCTCTTGCTTGTATGGAAGAGATTGGACAGCTTGAGGCATCGTGACCGTATTCTGTTTCAAGAAAAGAGAGATATTTCTCGTCGGATAGCTGTTCTGCCGGTTCTGATAATTGAAGTTCATCTTTGAGCAATACACACAAATCAAAGACGTTTCTTGAATTTAAGATACCCTTTTCTTTTAATCGGATAATTACTCGAACATATTTGAGAAACTCCCAATAGCAATATGCAGCATCTTCCATCGTATTCACAGGTAACTCCTAATCCTTTTGTTTGATTATACCATACGAGACTACCTATGAATATATCGTGAAATAAACATGTTCGTTACTGTCTGCAGTTACGCTGTCCGCAAGCCATCTTTCTCTGATACGATGACTCTTCCTAGATTATTGCGCATACCCGCGATATCGGCCGGAGGCACGCCCTCAAATTGCCTGCTAAGGATTTCAAGTATAGATGTTTCACTTACAGTAGGGGAATGCCGGCATATCCTTTTTCCATGTTCCACACGGTTTGCGCAACGCCACACGATGGCGCCATCCTGCTTTGTGATGCGACGGTAGTTGGCGCCGCATTCCTCACAAACCAAAAGCCCACTCAACATATTGGTCGAATTGTATCGAGTGGACTTTCTAAATGATTGGTTATTTTCTTGTTGCACATTGCTGCGCCGTTGCTTTTCGGCTTGAACCATATCGAACTGTTCAGCGCTAATTATGCGGGGCACATAGCTTTTGTTTGACAGTATCTTATCCAACGCAGCACGAGTCCAAGCATCTTTTCCGCTGGGAGAGGTTATATTTATGGATCTCAGAAAAGACTGTACCCTACCCAAACTATATCCTCCCAGATACTTTTCAAAGATTAATTTCACAATTTGACCTTGCCCACTATCAATGGTGATTTGCCCGTTACCGTCCCGACGATACCCATAGCAAATTCGCAGATTTCGCGTAACGCTTGCTTCTGCCATTTTTATTTCCTCCCATAACCATGCATATTTGTTGGATTAAAATTCAGATCAATGCTTCATATTTGCGTGATAGGCCGATTTGATATGAAAAATCACCCTTTTATAGAGTGAAAACTGCTAATTTTTTAGAAAAAGAAAGACAAACCTATCAAAAAACAGGTTTGTCTACTTTTGGTAGCGGCGATGTGACTCGAACACATGACACTCCGGGTATGAACCGAATGCTC
>ERZ827168.577-NODE-577-length-58342-cov-21.733165_pt1 | contig 58342 bp, 50 predicted proteins | sample MGYA00519868_ERZ827168 | MGnify/ENA primary metagenome ERZ827168 (study PRJEB31778, sample SAMEA3449271) | human gut metagenome | biome: human gut; feature: human-associated habitat; material: faeces | place: United Kingdom | collected 2010/2012 ... | reverse complement strand
GCCGCCGTTGTTCTTTTCAAGGCCGGCATGCTCATAGCCACTCCTGAGCGTGCTTCCGCCGTTCAGCTCGATGCTGACATTGCCCTCGCCGGTGGTGGAAACGGCGGCCTTGCCCTTATCGCGCACGTCGATGTTCACACCGGAGAGGGTGACGCTTGCGGTCTGACCGCTATCCGCGTTGATGGTGACGTTGTTTTCCTTAGAGGTTCCCGTAATGACGGGCGCGCTGTCCGGTACAGCGGCTCCGCCTCCCTGCGTGACCGTCTGCCCGCCGCTCTCGGCGTTTACGGTGATGTCGCCCTTGCCGATGTCCCAGGTCGCCGCGTGCGCCGACACGGGCAGACTGGCGAGAAGCAGCAGCGCAAGGAGCGTTGATACGATTTTCTTTCCCTTCATGTGTAAAAGCCTCCTTCTTTGTTCTGATTGATCGCCCCGATTCCTTTTAGTGCTTAGACACAATAATTTTACCAGACAATGCGGAGGTTTTCAAGAGAGCATTTGTGCAAATTCCTGTTTTTTGATGCGCCGCTCATAACGTTTGCGGCGGAGCAGCCGCTCCTTGCCCTGATGTACTTTGCAAAGCAGACCAAAAAAATCCTCCGGGGCAGACGCTCCGAAGGATTTTTTGCTGCGCCAATATCATGTTTCCGAAAAACTCCTGCCGGTGGAAATCGGGCGCTGCCGTTTCCGCGGCGTTCCGCGCGGGAAAGTGCGGCCGCGGCGTTGTGATGTATGCCTTATGCGCGGGAGAAAACGATCGCAGTACCGGCAATGTCCTCGTCAACAACGGAGAGCGTACCGGCGGCCTCGTCATAGACGGCGGAGCTCTGCGTTTTGCCGATGGTCAGAACGATCTCACCGTTTTTCACGGCATACACGCCGTTGACGGTGCCGCTGTCGAGAAGCTCCTTCAAAGTCTCCTTGGGAAGCAGGCTGGCCATAAAGTCTTCCAGAGGCATTTCCAGCATGGCATCAATGAGTTCGCGCGTCGTTGTGCAGCCGTAAGTCTGCATAAGTCCTTCCATGGTATAGCCGTTGTTCGCAGCGTCCTGCTCGATCTCTTTTTCCAGATAGGCGGTGAGACCGTCCGTAAAAGCTGTATAGAACGTGTCGATCATCGCGGCGGCAGATTCGCTGTCAGCCGCCAGAAGGAATGTACCCTCGCCGGTGAACTCGATGGTGTACTTCAGGGGAAGAGCGCCGAGCTCCATGCAGTCCAGAAGCGCTTTGGAGGATTCGTCGTCATCAATGGCATCGTATAGGGAGTCGATGAAGATCGACGATACATCCATTTCGTTCGATACCCAGCTTCCAAGCAGCTTTTCGGCAAATACTCTGTCGCCGGCCTGCGCGGCGAGAGCGGCGCTGTTTTTATAATCGCCGAGGGCAGTGAAGAGCTCCGCGGCGTGCGCGTACTCTCCGGCGTCATAGGTGTTCTGCGCGATCGCATAGTCGCATGCGGTGACGAGCGAAGCGCTCTCTTTATAGTCGCCGAGCGCGGCGAAAAGCGCGCGGGCCTGCTCGTAGTCTTCGGCAAGGTAGGCGTCCGTCGCGATCGAGTAGTCGCACGCCGAGGCGAGCGCCGCGCTGTCCTTGTAATCACCGAGCGCTTTGAACGCCGCGGAGGCCGCGGCCGCGTCACCGCTGCCCATGAGCTGCACGGCTGTCTGGTAGTCATTGGCGCCGCAGCCGGTCACAGTCAGCATAAGAGCGGCGGTGAGAAGTATCAGAGCCAGTTTTTTGATCGTCTTTTTCATTCTTTCTTCCTTCTTCCGATACGTTTTTGCCGGAGATCGTATAAAACCAATATAGCATCTATTTTGTCGGTTTGTAAAGAAAAAACGTCCGCCGCGCGGCGCATTTCGCCGTGAAAAGATAGGATTCTACTTTCAGGGGGTGTTCTTTTCGCCGCGGTTCTGCTATAAAGAAACCGATCAACACAAAGGAGAACGGTTTTATGGATCTCATCAGGATCGGACAATACATTGCGGGCAAGAGGAAGGCGCTCGGCCTCACGCAGAAGCAGCTCGCCGAAAAGCTCGGCGTGAGCGATAAATCGGTCTCCAAGTGGGAGCGAGGGGTATGTCTGCCGGACGTGTCGCTCTATACGGAGCTGTGCGCGGCGCTGGGCATCGGCATCAACGAATTCCTTTCGGGCGATGATATCGCGGAAAACGATCTGCCGCGCCGGGCAGAGGAGAATATCCTTCAGACGGCGGCGGACGGAAAGCGGCGGCAAAAGCGGCTCAAATGCATGGTCGCTGCGCTGCTCATCGTTTCCGCTGCTGCGCTCTCCATCATCGGGGCGTACCTGATCCGGACGAACCGTCCGGAGAACGTGATCCGTCCCGTGGAAAAAGAAAGCACGGAGATGCAGACGCTCAAGCTCATCGCCGGTCTGGACGGAGCCTATATGTACCGCTATACAGCCTCGGACGATTTTCTCTCCCTGCGTATATATCTGACGGAGTATCATTTCGGGAAACAGGTCAGCAAAGAGAACTGGGAGCTCAGCTACCGGGACATCGGTTCGCCGAAGGAGGGGACGATCCTCATCGTCCCGGATTTTGAAAATTTTCAGGTGAAGCTCATCCTCGCCGACGGTGGGTCAAAACTTTCGACGAGCTTTCCCATACTGGAGGGCGAGGAAAATCGAAAGTATTTCGCCAGAGCTGGGGCGTCCATTGAGGACGAAACGCCCATAACGTTTGAGTCGGAGCAGCCGCTCCTTGCCCTGATTTACAGCGAAAATAGCCTTCAGCTTAGAGCCGTTCAGGAGTTCGCAGCCGGAAGCGTGTCGCCGGTAAACGACTATGCCTACTATATTTCTCTCGAATTTTGCAAAGCAGAGCAATAAAAAAATCCTTCGGGGCAGACGCTCCGAAGGATTTTTTTGTTACGCCAGGATCATTTTTCCGAAAAACTCCGGCCGGTGGAAATCGGGCGCTGCCGTTTCCACGGCGTTCCACGCGAGAAAGTGCGGATGCACGGTTTTGTCGCCGCATTTGTAGCAGTTGGCACGGAAGGAAACGCCCGAGCGCAGGGAAAACTCCGGATAGAGGATGCGCAGGAACGAGAGCGGGATGCGGTATTCCGCCGTCCAGCCGTCCGGCGTCCGGGCACAGACGGGACGGAACGTTTCCTGTTCGGACTTGTGGCAAAGCCGGACGCGCTCGCGTCGGTTCGGGCCGAAGCCCAGCTCCATGCAGGCGTTGGGGTTGATCTCAAAGTTTACATAACGCCAATCGTCCGTGAGAGAGAAGAAAAATTCCATGCAGCTGTCCTCATGGACGGGGCTGAGCGGGGCGCTGCACTCCGCTCGGATGTCCGATTCCCATGCGCGCTGGAAAACATAGAGCGCGGTATCGTCGTAGCAGAGCTTCTGCTCCATGCGGACGCCGCAGTCCGGCTCCCACAGCACGCAGTCCGCGCGCAGCGGCTCGATCGCGTCCCGGTCGGGCGCGCCGGATGCTTTTGCTATCGTATAGCTTTTCATAGCGCCTGTCCGCCGAGATATACGGCGCTCCGGTTCAGTGCGGCGTCGCACACAACAAAGTCGGCGAGCTTTCCGACGGCGATGGAGCCGATCTCCGCATCCTGACCGATCTCGCGCGCCGGGATGATCGTTGCGCTCAGGATCGCCTGTTCCGCCGGGATACCGAAGGATACGGCGCGCTGCATGCATTCATAAAGGTTGGCGGCGGACCCGGCGATCGTTCCGTCGGCGAGCTTTGCAACGCCGCCCTTGAGGAAAACGTCCTGCCCGCCGAGCGTATACTGCCCGTCCGGCATGCCGCAGCAGCGCAGCGCGTCGGAAATGAGGCAGATGCGGCCGGGGAAGAGCCTGAACGCCATCCGCACGGCGCTGGGGTGGATGTGGTATCCGTCGCTGATGAGCTCCGCAACGACGTTTTCGCGCTCGGATCCCGCCCCGATGGGGCCGGGCTTGCGGTGGTGGATGCCGGGCATGGCGTTATAAAGATGCGTCAGATGGGAAGCGCCGGCGTCGAAAACGGCGCTGGCTTCCTCATAGGTGCAGTCCGTGTGCGCGATGGACACAGTGCAGAGCTTCGAGGCTTTTTCCGTGAACTCGACCGCGCTGGGCAGCTCCGCGGCAATGTCCGCGATACGGAGCAGACCTTCGGAGGCATTATACAGGCGTTCAAACGCGGCGTAGTCCGGCAGGCGGAGATAGCTTGCGTTCTGCGCGCCCTTTTTCTTCTCGGAGAAGAACGGCCCTTCCATGTTGATGCCCATGAGCCGCGCGCAGCCCTCGGACGCGGTTTTTTTGAGCGCGGCGGCAGTTTTGTACGCGGCTTCGAGCACGTCGTAGGGCAGCGTCATGGACGCGGGGGCAAAGCTCGTGACGCCGTTCGCGGCGAGATACTTTGCCATTTTTACAAGACCGTCGTAGTCGCCGTCGGAAAAGTCCGCGCCGGAATTGCCGTGGTTGTGGATATCCACCAGACCGGGGATCACATACTGCCCATGCAGGTCAATCCCGTCTCCGGCGGCATCGGTGAGAATTTCCGCAAAACGCCCGTTTTCCACACGGAACGCGCCGCGCTGAAAGCACCCGTCAAGAAATAGATTGGCATTGGTAAAAAGCATGATGTCATCCTCCTGTGAACGTTGATCTCCGGTGGTATATTTGAATTTACGCCTTCGTTTCCTCGGCAACAATACGCTGCATATCGTTCCATTTCTTTTCCATATCCGCCGCGAGCTTGAACTGCGCCCGCGCACGGTCAAGATTCTGCCCTTCGCGGTGGACGGCAAAGTACAGATCGCCGTCGATATGGTCGGTCAGAAACCGCATGCCGCACTCCAACGTTATTGTTTTCGCCCCCAGCGGAAGGAGCTCCAGTTCCCTGGCGGTCAGATTCGGGCAGGCACGGACATATCCGCGCGTGAAAACGCGGAAGCGCTCCAGACTCATTTCCACCTTGGAGAGATCACGCTCGTCCTCCGCCGCGGTCGAAGCGCCGTAGCGGATGGCGTCGCCGAAATCAAAGAGGCTTGAGCCGGGCATCACGGTGTCCAGATCTACAACGCAGAGCGCCTTTCGTGTCTTCGCGTCCAGAAGGACGTTGTTGAGCTTTGTGTCGTTGTGCGTAACGCGGAGCGGGATCTCTCCGGCAGAAAGAAGGTTCTGGAGAATGGACATCTCCGCTTCCCTTGCAAGAGCAAAATCGATCTCCGGCTGAACGGCCGCGGCGCGGCCCACCGCGTCGCGCTCGATCGCCTCGCGGAAAAGGCGGCAGCGGTCGGGCGTGTTGTGAAAATTCGGGATGGTCTCGTGCAGCTTTTCCGCGGGGAAGTCGGAGAGCAGCTGCGCAAACGTACCGAAACCGACGGCGGCCTGATAGAAATCCTCGTCCGTCTCCGGCTGCTGAAGGCAGATCGTCCCGTCCACATAATCGTATACGCGCCAGTATTCGTCCCCATACCGGGTGTGGGGCGCACCGTCCTTTGTCCGGATGAGGGACATGACGCTGCGCGGATCGCTGGACTTGGAGCGCAGAAAATCCGTCACCGCCGCAATGTTTTCCGAAAGCGCCTGTACATTGCGAAAGGCGTGGTGATTGATTTTTTGCAGAATATACCGGCGTCCGGTGTCGGTCACAACGAGAAATGTAACGTTCACATGCCCACTGCCGTAGTCTTCGCAGGAGACAGGCGTTCCGTCCAGCTGAAAGATGCGCAGAATATTTATCTTATCCTGATCCATGGTAAATGCTCCCTTTGCAGTGTTCCCGTCTATTTTAGTCAGTCCGGCGGAAGATAGCAATCCTTTTGTAAGATTTGGGCAGGATTTTTCAAAAAAGCAAGTCGAGAAAAATGAAAAGTATACGACAGCAAACAAAGACGGGCAGACAAAGATGCGCGCTGGCATATTTCATATAATTTGAGAGTTGTTTCCAGAGGGGTTGTTTGATATAGTTGAAATGACATTAGATGATCTGTAAGGAGAGAAATATGAAAAAGCAGAGTTTTGTCCATTTATCCGATGAACAAATGCTGTTCGTAAACAATGCGTTGTTAGGACAAAATATCCTTGTGGATGCATGTATCGGGAGCGGAAAAACAACTGCAATTCAATATCTCTGTTCCACTTTTCCGGAAACAAAGCAGATTTTGTATTTGACGTATAATAAACTGCTAAAACTCGATGCGAAAGACAAAATTAAGAATAAGAATGTCACGGTGACAAACTACCATGGTTTTGCTTATGGAATTTTAAAGCGAAATGGTATTCAGCCCAATATAAACGACGCAATACAGCTTTTCAATAAAATGAAACCAAGCATTAAGGCATACGATGTTTTAATAATAGACGAATACCAAGACATCGAACAGGAGTTTTCTGAACTGCTGGAATACGTAAAAGTGACAAATCCGGCCATGCAAATTATTGCTGTTGGTGATATGGCGCAAAAAATATTTGACAAGACTACACTGGATGTACCGGCCTTTATGGAAGCATTTCTTGGCCACCATATAAAACTGTCATTTACAAAGTGCTTTAGGCTTTCCGGTGGACTGGCAGAAAAGTTGGGGCGTATATGGGGGAAGAGAATAGTTGGCGTAAACGATTTCTGCGTTGTAGAAGAAATGACGGTGCCAGAGGTAACACAATTCCTATCTATGCAAGCTCCGAGAGATATTCTCTGCCTTGGTGCTCGAACTGGGGATATGACAAATGTCTTAAATGAACTTGAAAGCTCGCATTCAGACATCTTTAATAAGAAAACCGTTTATGCAAGCATTGCAGAAAAGGATTCTTTGGGAAAGTCAGAACCGAGCAAAACTTCGGCAATTTTCACAACTTTTGACAGCAGCAAAGGACTCGAACGGAAAATATGTGTAGTGTTCGATTATACAGAAAGCTATTGGGATGTAAGAGTTAAAAAGCCACAGCAAAAATATGAAATTCTCCGAAACATCTTTTGCGTAGCAGCCAGCCGAGGAAAAGAACATATTATTTTTGTTACCAATGGGGAAGCCCTTCTTTCAGAGAAAACAATTTCTACGAATCCTAATCCTGCGAAGAAATACGAAGAAACAGTTAATATTTCCGAGATGTTCGATTTTAAATATCAGGAGGATATTGAGAACTGCTATGCATTGCTGGAATGCGTCAAAATTCCGGTGGAAGATACATCAGTTATTGCAATAAAGCCAACTGATGATCTTATTGATTTGTCGCCGTGTATAGGCACATACCAAGAAGCAACCTTTTTTAGTCGAGATCAGTATGATATTGATAAGGAAATTCAACTGTATTATATAACCCATAAAAAAGGGAAAAAAGTTGATGATGCTATAAAACTAAGATTGGATGAGAAAATACTTTATTTAACGGCACTGGAAACGAAACAGGAGCGCTATCAAAAACAGGTGACGATCCCGTTTGTTAGTGAGAGTGAGCGAACAGAGATCATAAACAGGTTGTCAAAAGTATTCGTTCCTGACGAAGAGGTTCAGGTTCCATGTGAAATTCCATTTTACGAAGAAAACTCTGAACAGAAGTGTTTTACGGCAATTGGGCTTTGTGACGTACTAAAAGATAAAACAGTTTACGAGTTAAAGTTCGTATCTGAATTATCACACGTTCATTTTCTCCAATGTGCCTGCTATATGGTTGCATTGAAAATGGAAAAAGGAATTCTGTGGAATACGCGAGATAACAATCGCTATGAAGTTCGTATAGCGGACAGAGCTGCTTTTTTAGATGCGGTAGCAAAAGCAACAACAAAGAGACAGTTAAAAAAGTATTATCACCCTTCGGTAGAAATCGAAAGATGATTTGTAGCTGATGGCATATTGTGGGAAGGAGCAGGCAAATGGATGTATTTGCCGAACGTCGAGACATGATTGATGAACAGTATCTGGCGGTCATCGACACAGAAACAAACATGTTTGACGAAGTGATTTCAGTTGCTGTTGTAGTAGCGCACAAAGAAACCTATCAAATTATTGAAGAACGTTACTACATTATTACTCCTGAGTGCGAAAAACCGGCTATGTATGAGTATGCACTAAATGATTATCCGCCATTTTCTAAATGCAATAGAGAAGAAGTAATATCGGATTTGCGAACATTACTATTGAATCATGGTGTAAAGAATATTTTTGCATACAATGCGAAATTTGATTATCGGCATTTACCGGAGTTAGCCGATTATACTTGGCATGATATTATGAGTGTTGCGGCATATAGGCAATACAATCCCAGTATTACATACAATGATGAATGCTATTTAACAGGGAGACTTAAAAGAGATTATGGTGTACAGCATATGATCCGAAGATTGACTAAGAGTGAGTGGTATTTTGAAAAACACAATGCTGCGTATGATGCAGAAGATGAACTGATGATTATGCAATTGATAGGATATCCGGCAGATTGGTATCCGAGCCTTTAGATTTTTTGATAAAAGTAGGGTTGCTGATTACTGCATAATAAAGAATCCGAGCTACATAATGTAGTTCGGATTCTTTCCAGGTTAAAGGCCAGCAAAGTTGTAGAATATTAGAAGTGATACAATGGACGATGTAAAAAATAATTAGTATTGTTTTACAACCAGTCGGTTAAAACATATCAACATATGAGCAAGGCGATTTCTTCCAAGTTTGAATTGCAGTATAAAGACTTTCAATGAATTGCTGGTCTAAAGCAGCATTAAGCCCCACATAGCCATTACCGGCAACAAAAGTTTCAAATCGACCTATAATTCCTTCCAAATGTTCTAAACCAACAATATCAGACAAGAAAATCTCTCTGCTAGAAGTAATACGGAGTTGGTTGTGATGAGAATCATCTCCGGCAGCAATTAAGTCACGCAATTGATCGATGGTTAATGTATCAACATTTGGATACAAATTCATAATATGAACTCCGTTATTTCATATAAAACAAGGAAAAGCTCCGAAAACCTAAGTTTTCGGAGCTTTTATGGTCCGAGTGACTGGACTTGAACCAGCGGCCTCCTGAACCCCATTCAGGCGCGATACCAAACTTCGCCACACCCGGATTTCTAACAGCTTTGTTATACTACCACAAGGTGTGAGCAAATGCAAGTCTTTTTTTACGATTCCTGCGGATTTTCCGCGGTGCCAATGTCACGGTAGAGCGAAACGAAGGTTTCAAAGCAGATATTGTTCTCTGTAATATACTTCGCGGCCTCCACGCCGACATAGCGGAAGTGGAACGGTTCATACATTACGCCCGTGATCGGCTCCATGCCGTCGGGGAAGCGCAGGATGAAGCCAAACTCCTGACAATGCGCGTTCATGTACTGGAACATGGCGGTATTCTCGATGGAGCGGTTTTTCGTCGGATAATAGATATCCGTGATATCGCAGCAAAGGCCGGTCTGGTGCTCGCTGTGACCGGCGGGCATGGTGATATAGTAGCCCTGACTGTCCTTGCCGTCGGATACGCCGTTGTTCCGGCAGACGCGGAGGAAGTTCGCGGCCTGATCTGCATAACTCCGGTAGCCGGAGGAGAGATAGACGGAGAGACCCTGCGCGCGGGTGTCCGCTGCCATCGCGGCGAGCGCATCGGCAATACGGCTGTCCACGAGCTGCCCTTCGAGCGTCACAAGCTCCGGCGGGGCGTACTCGGCGATGGAGTTATCGGCGTTTGCGAGGATATACTCCCAGCTGTTGATATCAATGTCCGGCGGCTCGGGCAGACCGAGCGCCGCGGCGCGGCCGGCAGGGGAGTCCGGGTCCGGTGTCGGCTCGGGCGTAGCGGTCGGCTCCGGCGTCGCCGTAGGTTCCGGCGTAGCGCTCGGCTCCGGGGTAACATCCGGCGTTGCGGTCGGTACGGGCGTTGCCATGGACTCCCGGAGCGCTGCGGCGTCGGACGCCTTGGCTGCGCTGAAACGCAGAACCATCAGCACCGCGCAAAGTATCAGCAGAAGGACCATGAGAATGATCCCAATCGTCTTTCGCGTGTTCATATTATTCCTCTTCCAGTTTTCTTTTGAGTTTTTCGAGCGCCTTTTTCTCCAGCCGCGATACATAGGAGCGGGAAATGCCGCAGCGCCTGGCGGTCTCGCGCTGCGTGAGCGCGGCGTCTCCGTTCAGCCCGTAGCGAAGGCGGAGGATCTCGGCCTCGCGCTCGTCGAGCACGTTGTCGATCAGCTGCGACAGATGCTGACAGAGATCGGTCTGTACGACGCGCTCGGACATGTCCTCCTCGTCGGCCAGAACGTCGATCAGCGACAGGGAATTGCCGTCGGAATCCGTGTCGATGGAGTCGGAGAGCGAGAGATCGCCCGCGCTTTTCCGGCTGCCGCGGAAGTGCATGAGCACTTCGTTCTCGATGCACCGGGAGGCGTAGGTCGCAAGGCGCACGCCTTTGTCCGGGCGATACGTCGAAACGCCCTTGATGAGACCGACCGTTCCGATGGAGATGAGATCGTCCTGCTCGCTCTCGCTCGTATAGTATTTCTTGATGATGTGTGCTACAAGACGCAGATTATGCTCGATGAGCGTGTTCCGCGCTTCGAGATCGCCCTTCATCCAGCGCTCCACGCAGCGCCGCTCCTCCTTGGCAGGCAGCGGCCGCGGAAACGAGCCGGAACCGGCACCGAGCCGCAGCGAGAGAAACGCGCCGTTGAGCAGCAGTAGAAACGCACTTGCCAGCATACAGCAAACCTCCCTTAACGGATGGTTCATTGTATTCCGGCGCGGCAAGTCCCTATGTGCCGGGACGATCCGGCATTATTTTCCCGTCTTGCTGTTGAGCCAGCTCAAAACGTCCTCGTATACCTCGGCGCGGTTCGTTTCATTGAGCATTTCGTGCCTTCCGCCGTGATAGAGCTTCATGGTGACATCCTTCATGCCGGCCTTGAGGAAGCATTTGTAGGCGCGGATCACACCGCGTCCCTGCTCGCCGACGGGGTCGCAGTCGCCGGAGACGAACAGGATCGGCAGATCCTTTTTCATCCGGGCGATGTTCTTCGGCTGGGTGACGAACGCGATGCCGTTCATCATGTCATGAAGCAGTCCCGCCGTCGGGACAAAGCCGCAGAGCGGGTCTTCGTTATAGAGATCCACGGCGGCCTCGTCGCGGCTGAGCCAGTCGCTCGAGGTGCGGGGATTTTCAAACTTGTCGTTATAGGTGCCGAACGCCATCTTGTTGAGAAAATCGCTTTTGTGCATCGACCCGTTCCGGCGAATGTCTATGGCGCTCATTACCTTGCCTGCCGATACGAGAGCGGGGCTCTGGTGGCCGGTGCCGCTGATGACCGCGCCGTCCAGCCCCGTGCGGAAGCGGATGAGGTACGTCCGGGTCAGGAACGAGCCCATGCTGTGACCGAAAATGAAATACGGCTTTCCGGGATACTTCGCCGCCGTCTTGTCGTGCAGCGAGCGGATATCCTGCACCGCCTTTTCCCAGCCGTTTTCCTCGCTGAAAAAGCCGAGATGCGCCTCGTCCGGCGCGCTTTTTCCGTGGCCGAGCTGGTCGTGCAGCACCACGATGTAGCCGTGTTCGGCGAGAAACGCGGCAAACGCGTCGTACCGAGCGATATGCTCGGCGATGCCGTGCACGATCTGAACGATGCCGACGGGGTCTCCCTCCGGGAGATATTCACGCGCGGAGAGCGCCGTCTGCCCGTCCGAAGATAAAAATGTAAATTCCGACATACGTGCCATAGCCAAAGATCCTTTCTTGTGCTATAATGCCTATATTATAAATATATTATATACAATTCCCAGCGAAAATCAAGGAGGTTATCCCATGAGCCAGCACGTTATCGCCCTTGACCAGGGGACGACGAGCTCCCGCGCCATTATTTTTGATGTGAACGGGAAGGTCGTGTCGCTCTCGCAGCACCCCTTCGCGCAGATCTATCCGCAGCCCGGCTGGGTGGAGCACGATCCGATGACGATCCTCTATACGCAGCTTGAATCACTCTCGGAGGCATTCCGCACGAGCGGCCTTTCCGCCGCGGACATCGCCGCCGTCGGCATCACCAACCAGCGCGAGACGACGATCGTCTGGGAAAAGGAAACGGGCCGCCCCGTGTATAACGCGATCGTCTGGCAGTGCCGCCGGACGGCGCCTCTGTGCGAGGAGCTGCGCGCCGATGGCTGGGAAGAGAAGATCCGCGAAAAGACCGGCCTTCTGATCGACGCCTATTTCTCCGGCACAAAGCTGCGCTGGATCCTCGATAACGTCCCCGGCGCGAGAGAGCGCGCCGAGCGCGGCGAGCTGCTCTTCGGCACGGTGGACACATGGCTCATCTGGAATCTGACCGGCGGGCGCGTCCATGTGACCGATTACAGTAACGCTTCCCGCACGATGCTCTTCAATATACATACGCTGCAATGGGACGCCGAGCTCTGCGAAGCGCTCCGAATCCCGATGTGTATGCTCCCGAAGCCGGTGTCAAACTCCGAAGAGTACGGCACGATCGACTCGCATATGCCGGGGCTCGAGGAGCTCTCCGGCACGCCGATCTGCGGCGCGGCGGGCGACCAGCAGGCGGCGCTGCTCGGGCAGGGCTGCATCCATCCGGGCGAGGCGAAAAACACCTACGGTACCGGCTGCTTTGCCATGATGAACACCGGCCCGACCGTCCCGGTGAGCCGAAGCGGGCTTCTCTCGTGCGTGGCGTGGAGCATCCGCGGCGAGACGAATTACTGTCTCGAGGGCAGCGTATTCAATGCTGGCAGCACCGTGCAGTGGATGCGAGATGAGCTCCATCTCATTTCCTCGGCGGAGGAAACGCAGGCGCTTGCCGAGTCCGTGCCGGACAACGGCGGCGTGTATCTTGTCTCGGCGTTCACCGGCCTCGGCGCGCCGTACTGGGATATGTACGCGCGCGGCACGCTCATCGGCATCACCCGTGGGACGACGCGCGCGCACGTTGTCCGCGCGGGACTTGAAGGCATCGCCTATCAGGTGCGCGATCTCATCGACGCAATGGAAAAGGACGCCGGCGCGCCCATGCAGATCCTGCGCGTGGACGGCGGCGCTTCCGTCAACCGCTTTCTCATGCAGTTTCAGGCGGATGTCCTCCGCTGTCCCATCGACCGGCCCGTTATGGTGGAGACAACGGCGCTCGGCGCGGCGTTCCTCGCCGGGCTGCACGCCGGAGTGTGGTCGAATGTCGGTGATATCGTCCGCATCCGCGAATCGGCGCACATTTTCCGCCCGAAAATGGACGCCGAAAATGCGCAGGAGCTCTGCCGCCGCTGGCATAAGGCCGTGGAGCGTGCCAAAGATTGGGAATAACTTGTTTTTTCGTTGGAGATATAGTATAATTCCTTTTCAGGCAATTTGAACTTGGTTAGGAGAGTATGTCCATGCCATCGTTTTCGGAATATTACTGGGCGGGACGCCGCGGTCATCTGATCGGCGTCGGCGGCGTATCCATGTCGCCTCTGGCGGAGGTCCTCGCGGAAGCGGGCCTTGTCATCACCGGTTCGGACATGAACGAGGGAGCGAACGTGGCGCATCTGCGCTCGCTCGGCATTCCCGTGTTCATCGGGCATCGCGCGGAGAACATCCCGGCGGACGCCGAATTTGTCGTCCGCACCGCCGCCGTGCACGACGAAAACCCGGAGATCGTTGAGGCGCACCGCCGCGGGCTTCCGGTGTTTGAACGCACGCAGGCGTGGGGCGCGATCATGAAGGATTACCGCAACTCGCTCTGCATCTCCGGCACGCACGGCAAGACGACGACGACCTCCATGTGCACGCACATCCTCATGGCCGCCGAGCGCGACCCGACCGTAATGATCGGCGGAACGCTGCCGCTGCTGCATGCCGGCCACCGCGTCGGCGCGGGCGACACGATCGTGATGGAGGCGTGCGAATATTACAATTCCTTCCACGCGTTTTCACCCACCGTGGCGGTCATCCTGAACATCGAGGCGGACCATCTCGACTTCTTCAAGGATCTCGAGGATGTGAAAGCGTCGTTCCGGAAGTTTGCCTCGCTCGTGCCGGAAAACGGATACATCATTGCGAACGCCGAGGACAAAAACACCATGGACGCTCTCGCGCCGCTTGGCCGCGATATCTTCACGTTCGGCCTGAACAAGGGGGCGGATGTTTACGCCGCCAATATCGTGCAGCACGGCGCAGAGACGGAGTTTGACGTCATTTACTGCGAAGAGGTGTTCACGCATGTAAGCCTCCGTGTTCCCGGTATCCACAATGTGAAGAATGCGCTCGCGGCTTCTGCGGCGGCGATCTGTCTCGGGTGCAGTCCCGCGGCCATCCGCTACGGTCTTGCCGGATTCTCCGGCGCGAACCGCCGGTTTGAGTTCAAGGGCAAGTACAACGGCGCGGATGTTTACGACGATTACGCCCACCATCCGAGCGAGCTCAAGGCGCTGCTTGACGCCATTGAAACGCTCGGCTACAAGCGCACGATCGTTGTGTTCCAGCCGCATACATACTCCCGCACGCAGGCGCTCTTCAGCGATTTTGTTGAACAGCTCCGCCGCCCGGACGTGTGCTATCTCGCGGAGATCTATGCCGCGCGCGAAAAGAACACCATCGGCATCTCGTCCGCGGACATCGCGCGTGAGCTTCCGAACGGCATATTCTTTGCGGATAACGCAGAGCTTGAAAAGACACTGCGCGCAACGGCCAGCCCCGGCGACATTATCCTTACCGTCGGCGCGGGCGATGTGTACAAGATCGGCGAACGCCTTGTCGCCGAGGGAAAGGATAAGGTATGACGCGAGGAGAAATGAAGCTGCGCGCCCGCAGCCTGATCCTTACAAATCCGCCGCGTCCGCATCCCTGCCTTGTGACGCTGGCGCTGTTGGCGTTCATCTGGATCGTCAACTATCTGGCGCAGAAGATCGGCGGTCAGCCGATCCTCATCGATCTCAACGCAGTCCAGAAGCTCGATTACCAGAACATGATCCGTATTGACTTCGCTAACGCGGAGTTCGTCCCGACGGCGATTCTGATCCTCTTTCAGCTCGTCGATATTGTCCTCTCTTATGGCTATATCGCCTATCAGCTCCGTGTCGTGCGCGGAGAGGCATCCGGCTTCGGCAATCTGCTCGACGGTTTCGCCATCACCGGGCGCGCCATCGCGCTCACGCTGCTGATCGATGCGCTCGTTATGGTCGCATCCGCGGCGCTCCTTGTCCCCGGCCTCATCCTGTCGTATGCCTATGCCATGGCGTCGTATCTGCAGGTCGATCATCCCGACTGGTCGCCGGTACGCTGCATGCGGGAGAGCCGTCTCATGATGCGCGGGCATAAATGGGAGCTTTTCGTGCTGCAGCTGAGCTTCCTCGGCTGGCAGATCCTTGCGACGATCCCCGGTGTGTCGATCTTTGTGAAGCCCTATGTGGCGTTCACCGAGACCGTGTTTTATGAAAACCTCCGCGCTCCGGCTGCTCCGCAGCCGCCGCAGGAATTCTGAAAGAATAACGCAGAAAACCGGCTGGCGGTCACCAGCCGGCTTTCTCGTAAAAGGGAGAATGGATATGAAAAAGATCGCTGTCATCACAGGTGCTTCGAGCGGCATGGGCCGCCGCTTTGCGGAAACGGTGCAGGAATTCGGAACGTATGACGAGATCTGGGCGATCGCCCGGCGGGCCGACCGGCTCGAGGAGCTCAAAAATCATACGGCTTTCCCGGTGCGTACCATCTCACTCGATCTTTCCGACCCGGCGTCGTATGAGGCGTATGCCGCCCTCCTGCGCGAGGAGCAGCCGGAGGTCGGCCTTCTCATCAACGCCAGCGGCTTCGGCAAATTCCGCGCCGTGATGGATACGCCGCTCGAGGTCAATCTCAATATGGTCGATCTCAACTGCAAGGCGGTCATGGCGCTCTGCCAGCTCACAGTGCCGTATATGCCGTCCGGCAGCCAGATCATCAATATTGCGTCTGTTGCGGCGTTTCAGCCCATCCCGTATATCAACGTTTACGGCGCGACAAAAGCTCTTGTTCTGCACTACAGCCGTGCGCTCAACCGCGAGCTGAAAAAGCAGGGGGTGCATGTTATGGCGGTATGCCCGTTCTGGACAAAGACCGAATTCTTTGACCGCGCCGTGGCGTCGGACGAAAAGCCGGTCGTCAAGAAATACATTGCCATGTATAAGCCCGAGGAGATCGTCGCGCAGGCCTGGAAGGACGCGAAGAAGGGCAAAGACATGAGCAAATGCGGCTTCAAGGCGCGCATGCAGGCGCTCGGCGTGAAGATTCTGCCGCACAGCATTGTAATGGACACCTGGCTCCGCCAGCAGGAACTGGAGTAAAGTAAATCAAAAACCGGGGCTGCACGGCATTATCGGCTGTGCGGCCCCGTTTTTTGCTTCAGGTATTTTCGCTTCTGCGGCGGCGATGCCCGCGCCCGCGGCGGCGGCTCTGCGTCGCCTTGTCGCGGTAGAATTTCTCCATCTCGTCGTCGGCGCGGTAGACGATGCGGTTCACCGACCAGCTGTCGTTCTCCGTTTTGCGGAACTTGAGCCGGACGAGGAATTTGCGGTGCTCCTCGCATGTGCCGATCGTCATATACCGTCTATCGCCCTGATTGACCCAGCGCGTCAGCTCCAGCGGCTCACCGCAGTCAGGACAGACGGCGCTCGTGACCTCCGCGTCCAGAAATGCTTCGGAGCGGGAATTATACCCGGTGAAGGCGCGGTGCTCGAGCGCATCCGGTTCATCGGTGTGGTGCTTATCCTCCGGAAGTCGAGTGGCGAGAAGGGAAGTGGCGTTGTCGTACTGCTCCAGTCCCTCGGCAAAGTCGAGCTTGGAGCAGACGAGCGCCGTGTTGTAGGCGTCGCCGAGCGCGTCGTGCGCCACGCGGGTCTGCTCAATGGCAAAGTGCTCCATCGCCGTCGCGAGGGATTTCTGGTTTTTGTCGCCGCCGGTCTGAATGTTGTAAATGAGCTGGAGATTGATCCAGTCTGCGATCCAGTCCCAGTCGAGATCGTGGATGATGATGTTCTGCTCCATGATCCGCCGGTCATCGTAGCCCCAGGTGACGAACACTGGGTCCTCGCCGCACCATTCGCGGAAATGCTCAAATACCGTGGGGAACGTGTCGCCGTGGCTGAGGCGCTCCTTGTCAATGCCGGTCAGCTTTTTGACTTTGTAATGCATGCTGCGGAAGTATATGGGCCGCACGTCGGACTGAAATTCCTCCGCGGGGCAGAAATCATCGTCGAGCTTCACCGCGCCGATCTGGATGATCTCGCCGCTCAGATGGATGGGGAGACGGTTGAATACGGACGCGTTGGAGCTCATAGCCTGGTTCCATTCCAGGTCAAGGACAATATAGGACATTCGGATTACCGACCTTTCTTATAACCAAATCATTATACCAATGCATCGGGGAAATAACAATCCCCTTTTTCCGGAAAAATCACAGCTGCGGCGGACAGTTTTCGCAGAACACACTTTTTGCAGACCAAAAAGCAAATATTGTGTTTCCATTCTCCCGCAGGTGATGTATAATAAAGAGAATTGCAAACATGGGAGGCATGACTCTTGTACATAGCTGTTATCTGCGGCGGATTGAGCGCCGAGCGCGATGTTTCCATCAGCTCCGGCACGGGCGCGGCACGCGCGCTGCGTGCGCGCGGACACAAGGTCGCGCTGGTCGATCTTTTTCTCGGAAACCCCTCGGCGGTGAAGGATCCCCGCAGCGTCTTTACGTCCGACGCCGGAGACTCCGTTTACTCCGTGCGGGAAACCGAGCCCGATCTTGACAAGATCCGCGCCCAGCGCGGCGGCAAAGGGCTGATCGGCCCCGGCGTGATCGAGATCTGCCGCGCCGCGGATATCGCGTTCCTCGCGCTGCACGGCGCGGAGGGCGAAAACGGGAAGCTGCAGGCGTGTCTGGATCTTTACGGCGTGCCGTATACCGGCAGCGGCTATCTCGGCAGCGCGCTCGCCATGGATAAGGAATTGAGCAAGATCCTTTTCCGCAGCAGCGGCATCCCTACGCCTCCGGGCGTCACGCTCCGCCGCGGCGACGCGGTGCCGGAGAGCATTGGCTTTCCGTGCGTCGTGAAGCCCTGCTCCGGCGGCTCCTCCGTCGGCACGAGCATTGTCACCGAGCCGGAAAAGCTCCCCGGAGCGCTCGAAGAGGCATTTTCCTGCGATGAGGCGGTGCTTGTGGAGAAGTATATCCGCGCCCGCGAGCTGACGGTCGGCGTGATGGACGGCCGCGCCATGGCGGTCATTGAGATCATTCCCAAGACCGGTTTCTATGATTATAAGAACAAGTACCAGGCGGGTCTTACCGAGGAGATCTGCCCCGCGCCGATCAGCGCGGAGGACACCGAACGCGTGCAGCGCCTTGCCGAGCGCGTATACGAAGCGCTCCATCTCGATGCCTATGGCCGTGTCGATTTCCTGATGGATAAAGCGGACGGTGAGCTCTACTGTCTGGAAGCCAATACGCTCCCCGGTATGACGCCCACAAGCCTCATCCCGCAGATGGCGGCGGCCGAGGGCATGGATTACGGCGAGCTGTGCGAGAAAATTATCGAAATATCTTTGAAGAAGTATAAGAAATGAACGGAATGACGATCGGCGAAATGCTCCGCGCCTGCCGCGGCGATTGGCAGGGGAACGAAGAGACCCTCACGAAAGCGCCCTCGTCCATCGTGACCGACAGCCGGCAGGCGGGGGAGGAAAGCCTCTTTCTCGCGCTGCGCGGCGAGAAAACGGACGGACATAAGTACATCCCCGACGTGCTGCAGAAAGGCGCGCTTGCGGTGCTGTGCGAGGAGCGCGGCGCGGCGGGCGAGCCGCGCATCGTTGTGCCGGATACGCTCGCAGCCATGCAGCAGATCGCCGCGGCAAGCCGGAAACGCTGGGACATTCCGTTTATCGGTGTCACCGGCAGCGTCGGCAAGACGACGGCAAAGGAAATGCTCGCCGCCGCGCTCTCCGGAAAATACGAAGTATTCAAAACGCTGGGAAGCATGAACGGGCAGATCGGCATTCCCGTTTCGCTCATCGGCCTGCACGGAGAGTATGACGTTGCCGTGATCGAAATGGGCGTTTCCCTCTTCGGGGAGATGACGCGCCTTACGAACATGGTGCATCCCGATATGGCGGTGTTTACGAACATCGGCGACGCGCATCTGGAGGCGCTCGGCGACCGTCCCGGTATCCTGCGGGCCAAGTCTGAGATATTGCAGGGCATGGGGCCCGATGCCGTCATCTTCGCCAACGGCGACGACGCGCTCCTTTCCGCAGCGGACTTCGGACGGAAGACCGTCCTCTTCGGTCTCGGTGAAAACTGCGCTGTCCGCGCTGCGGATGTTCGGCACTGCGGCGAGAGCCTTTCCTGCTGCATTCTTGCCGGGGAGCGCAGCTTTCCCGTGACTGTCCCGGCCTACGGCACATATATGATCTACTCCGTGCTCGCTGCGGCGGCGGTATCGCTTGAGCTCGGCCTTTCGGACGCGGAGATCGCGCGCGGGCTCGCCCGGTATGAAACAGTGGGCCGCCGCTCTCGTGTCGTAAAAACCGGGTACTGCACGCTTGTGGACGATTGCTATAACGCCAACCCGACGTCCGACCGCGCGGCGATCGACTCGCTTGCCTCGCTTTCCGGACGGCACGTATGCATTCTCGGCGATATGCTGGAAATGGGCGGAAACGCCCCGGAGCTTCACCGGTCGGTCGGTGAATACGCTGCGGCGCACGGCGTTGATCTTGTGATCACGCAGGGGGAGCTGGCAAAGTGCATTGCCGAAGGCGCGGGGACGGCCGGCGCGCATTACGCCGACCGCGCATCGCTTCTCGCCGCACTCTCGGAGCTGCTGCATAAGGGCGACGTGGTGCTCGTCAAAGCCTCCCACGGCGCACATTTCGAGGAAATATCGGAAGCTGTCAAGCAGCTCACCTTATAAAATTTGCCTCGCAGAGTTTGCGCCCGCAGGCGCAAAGTAAGGTCAAAACATTTTTGCCGGCGACATGTGCGTCGGCAAAAATACTTCTCGGCTCGCAAACGTGCGAGCGTAGCGAGTGCGCTGCGGCGAGCCGCAGCCTTTTCAAACGAGAGCCCAACGTAGTGGGTCTCGTTTGAGAGCGTGGCAAATTTTTTGACACGCTCAAAAATCCTGTGCTCCGGCACAGGATTTTTTGTAACGAAACGGGAAAAACGCGCACTTATATACGACGAAACGAAAAGGAGAGCGGTACGGATGCAGAGCATGGAAGAGATCTACCGGCAGCACGCGCAGACGGTGTACCGCTATCTCCTTGCCCAGACGCGCAGCGCCGATCTTGCGGAGGAGCTGACGCAGGAGACGTTCTATCAGGCTGTGCGCACCGCCGGACAGTACCGCGGCGAAGGAAAGCTCACCACATGGCTCTGCGGCATTGCGAAGAACGTCCTGCGCACCTATCAGCGCCGCCATCCGCAGGAAGAGGAACTGGATGAAACGGCGGCTGCTCCGGACACGCCGGATGAAGCGTTTCTCGCGCGCGAATCGCAGCTGGAGCTGCTGCGGAAAATGCAGACGCTCGGGAGTGACGCGCGCGAGGTGATGTACCTTCGCATATTCGGCGCGTTGTCGTTCCGGGATATCGGCGAAATACTCTCGCGCACGGAGAACTGGGCGCGCGTCACGTACTACCGCGGCAGGGAAGCACTGCGAAAGGAGCTGGAAAAAGACGATGAAAAATGATCTCAGCTGCGAGGTCGTCCGCGACCTTCTGCCCTCGTACCTTGACGGCGTGGCGAGCGGCGAGACGAAGGCCGCTGTGGAGCGGCATATGGAAGAATGTCCGAACTGCCGCGAAACGCTGCGCCGGATGAAGGAACCGGAGGAGACCGCGCTGACAGAAGAGAAGGAGATCGATTATCTCAAAAAGGTGCGCCGACGCAGCAGCCGCAAAGTGGCTGTAATTCTGGCGATCGTCGTGCTTCTCTCGATGGCAGCGATGTTCCGGCTGTTTTATATTGGCTTTCCTGTGGACTCGCGCGCGATCGCCGCGGTCGTCACCGTAAGGGACGGTACGGTGCGTCTCACCGGCACGCTTACCGACAGCGGCCAGAGCGTGTGCCGGGCGAACATCACGCAGAACGAGGACGGCGGCGTGGAGGTGCAGATGTATGCTGCGCTCCCGCTCTTCGCGCATAGCGGAGACTTTACCTGGGAATACCCCGCGGCGAAGGATGTCACCAACGTATCGGTCAACGGCCTTGTTCTCTGGGAAAACGGCGAGTCGATCGACTGGCTCACGGCGAGGCTCTACGAGGCGAAGAACCCCTATGTCGGCGATATGAGTGCGAACGCCAATATTGCCTCGCTCCTCCGCGTCGGAAACCGCGTCGGCAGCTTTACGAATGAATTGCAGACGGACGCAGAGCCCTACGGCTGGACGCTTATTCTGGACGATCCCATCGCGGCGGAGAACGAGAAGAGCACAAAAGAAGAGATGCGCCGCTGCTCCTGCGTGCTGCTCGCGGAGATCGAAAATCTCGGCACCGTTTCATGGAAGTATGAGACCGAAGCAGGAGAGAAGACCTTCACCGTCACGGCCTCGGACGCCTCAAAGCTGGCGGGGCAGGATATCAAGACCTGCGCCGCCTCCGCCTCGGAATTGCAGAATCTCTTGAATGAACTCGGATTTTAACACAAAAGCGCCCGTGCTTCGGCACGGGCGCTTTTGCGATATTGGATCAATCTTTTTCAAATACAACAACGCCGCATTCGTACGGATGGTCGTAGTATACGGCATCGCGTCCTTGCTGCCTGTGGAGCAGCATTTTGAGTATAATGGCAAAATCCCCGCCGCCGCCGAAGATCATGGCTAATGCCAGAATAAAAACGGAAAAACTCCCTGTAAGTGCGGCAGCAGCCGTCAAACCGATGCCGAGCACGAGCGTCGGCATGGCCGCGCCGAGAATATACTGCCCGCGTTTTGCTGGCCGCAAACAGGTGCAGTAAGGCGTAAGCGCTTTCCAGATCACGCCGAAGCGGATGGATTTCCAATAATCTTTGCCAAACATTGCCCATGTAAGGGCGTGGATGCCTTCATGGACTGCGGTAAGCAGAAGCATTGCGAGAAATAAAAAGAGGAGAACCAAAGACGTGATGGGTGATTTAATCATTGAGCGGAGCGAATAGCTGGAGAGCACAACGGCTCCGGAGAGTACGGCAAACGGCAGCATGACGATAAGCGCCAAAAGGTTCGCCTTTACTACGCCGATGGTGAGATCGGTCTTTCGGTATCCCTGCCGTTCCATTTCCTCACAGACGAGCGCAAACTGTTCCTTGCGTTTCTGCTCGGCGGGGGTGAGCTTTCTCTCATTTTTCGCCATTGTATCTTGCTCCGATCCAAAGATTTTCATCATTGTACCACAGCAGACGGGCGCTTACAAGAAAGTATAAAACTCCGGCATGACCCTGCGGATCATGCCGGAGCTTATCGCTATATGCTTAGATCAGGTGGAAGGCAAGGATCAGGCCGGAGAACACGATGGAGACCGTGGAGCACAGCTTGATCAGAATGTTCAGGGACGGACCGGAAGTATCCTTGAACGGGTCGCCGACGGTGTCGCCGACAACGGCAGCCTTGTGCTGCTCGCTGCCCTTGCCGCCGTGGTGGCCGCCCTCGATATACTTCTTCGCGTTGTCCCAGGCGCCGCCGGCGTTGGACATGAACACGGCCATCGCAAAGCCGGTGACGGACACACCGCCGAGCAGACCGACAACGCCGGTGGGCCCGAGAATGAGGCCGGTGGCCAGAGGAACGACGATGGCGAGCAGAGCCGGAGCGACCATCTCGTGAAGAGCGCCCTGCGTGCAGAGCGAGACGCACTGCGCGTAGTCCGGATCGGCCTTGTATTCCATGATGCCAGGGATCTCCTTGAACTGACGGCGGACTTCCACAACGATGGACTGCGCCGCGCGCTGCACAGCGCTCATGGTGAACGCGGAGAAGACGAACGTGAGCATCGCGCCGATGAAGAGACCGACCAGAACGGTGGGGCTCGTGAGCGTGAAGTTCAAAATCTCTTCCGTGTTGTCCTGCACGATGTTGACGTAGGAGACGAGCAGCGCAAGAGCGGTCAGAGAAGCAGAGCCGATCGCAAAGCCCTTGCCGGTAGCGGCCGTGGTGTTGCCCAGAGAGTCGAGAGCGTCGGTGCGCTCGCGGACTTCCTCGGGGAGACCGGCCATCTCCGCGATGCCGCCGGCGTTATCGGCCACGGGGCCGTAAGCGTCGGTCGCGAGAGTGATGCCGAGCGTGGAGAGCATGCCGACGCCGGCGATGCCGATGCCGTACAGACCCTTGTTGAAGGCCTCGGTGAAGTGACCGGCGCCGTCAACGATCGTCTTGGAGCCGCCCGCAGCAAAGTAGCTGATGAGCACGGCGGCAGCAACGATCAGAATGGAGGTCAGCGTGGACTTGAGACCGAGGGAGATGCCGCCGATGATGATCGTGGCAGAGCCGGTCTCGGAAGCCGCGGCGAGCTCCTGGGTGGGCTTGTAGGTGTCGGAGGTGTAATACTCGGTGAAGTAGCCGATGGCGCAGCCGCCGATCAGACCGCAGAGGATGGCGACGTAAACGCCCCAGCCCGCCTTGCCGAGAAGGAGATAGCAGAGGGGAGCGGCGAGCACGGCGGCGAGAATGGCCGCGGTGTAGGTGCCGGTGCGGAGACTCTTGAGCAGGGCCTGCTGGGAAGCATTTTCCTTCGTTTTGACGAGGAAGGAGCCGATGATGGAGCAGATGATGCCGACAACGGCGAGAGCCATGGGCAGCAGCATACCGGCGAAGCCGTAGCCGCCGACGGCGCTCAGCGCGAAGGTGGCGAGAATGGAGCCGACGTAGGACTCGTACAGGTCAGCGCCCATACCGGCAACGTCGCCGACGTTGTCGCCGACGTTGTCGGCGATGGTGGCGGGGTTGCGCGGGTCGTCCTCGGGGATACCGGCTTCGACCTTGCCGACAAGGTCAGCGCCGACGTCCGCGGCCTTGGTGTAGATACCGCCGCCGACGCGGGCGAAGAGCGCCATAAAGGAAGCGCCCATGCCGTTCATGACCATGATGTTGCCGAGCTGCACGGGATCATCAATGCCGAAGGCATAGCGGAGCAGGAAAAACCAGATGGTGATATCCAGCATGCCGAGACCGACGACGGTGAAGCCCATAACGGAACCGGAGGAGAACGCCACGCGAAGACCCTTGTTCAGGCTCTCGGAGGCGGCCTGCGCGGTACGCGCGTTGGAGCTCGTGGCGATCTTCATGCCGACGAGACCGGCGAGCATCGACCAGATGCCGCCCGTGACGAACGCGAACGGGGTAAACTTGGAGAGCATTTTGCCGCCGGAGGCAAAAGCGATCACCAGCAGAACCACGAACACGATGGCGAAGACCTTGAGAACGGTGGTGTACTGACGCTTCAGATAAGCGTTGGCACCTTCACGAATGGAAGCGGCGAGCTTCTGCATCTTTTCGGTGCCTTCGGAATAGCCCATGACTTTCTTTGCCTGAAGAACAGCAAAGAGACCGGCAACGACAGCACCGACGAAGCCGATCCAAAACAGTTTGTCCAATTACTTCACTCCTCAAATTATTTTTTGCTTGGGGTATCAGGGCAGAGGTAAATTTTACAGGAAAAAACATTTTTTTTCAATACCGTTTTTTATGAAAAACAAGTCTTGACAAAAAATTGACCCGCAAACCAATTGCGGGCCATTCGGAAACGTTTCACTTGTTTAAAATGTATACCGATATATTCAACACGCCGGCGAAAACCAGCCACAGGAGATACGGAATGTTCAATTTTCCGGCTGCGGGACGGATATTTCCGAACCGGAACGCCATAGCCACGGCGAGCGCGAGCAGCAGAAGAAGCCAGAAAAAGGCGGTCAGACGGAGTCCCCAGGCAAAGAAAAAGATGGACCACCAGAAGTTAACGAAGAGCTGCGCACAATAGGTGAAAAGCGCGTCGCGCGGCGGCGGACGCTTATGCCGAAAAGACCTTTTCCAGATGCTTCTGCTCAAAACGCGTCAGCGCGCGGAAATCCACAAACGGATGATATACCGCCTCCAGTTCGTCGTGCAGCTCCTTCGCCCGCCGCAGCGCGGAACACGCCTCCGCCGCGAGCGAACGGCGCAGCGCGGCGGCGCGGCGGACTTCCTTTCGCTTTGCGTCGGAAAGCTCCGCCGCCGTGTCGAGCCGGAAGTGCCGCGCGGCCTTGCCGTCAAAGCGGAAATCGCCGGACACCGCGACGAGCGAGAGCCCATCCTCCGGCAGGATCAGCGCCGCGAGCTTTTCCGGATCGACCGGATCGGGACAGACGATGCGCGCCGCGCCGGCCGAGCGCGCCCGTTCAAGCACCGCCTGCAAAAAATCGTCCGCGAGCCCAAGCTCATTATCCAGCGTGTACACCCGCCCGAACGACGCGGCGGTCTCCGAGAGCAGCACCGCGCCGCGGCAGGTATAGGCCGAGAGAAAACGCCGCTTTTCGTATTCTGCCTCCGAACGATGAACGGCCTTTTCTGCGAACGCTTCGGCGCGTTTTCGCACGCGCGCTTTAGCTTCTGCCGTAAGAACGCCCGGAATGCCGCCGGGGGAGACGAGCCTTGCCGCATGCAGCATGTCATAGGCGCGCGCATACTCGCGCCGGTACGCAGCAAAGAGCCGCCGCATTTTCTCCGCTTCCTCCGGCGGAATGGGACGGTAAAATGCGCCGAGATCGAGATACTTTCCCGAAGCGCCCGGAACGGCAGGCTCCTGCACATGCGGAGACGTGGCGTCCACATACGCGAGCTTCTTTTCCGGAATGTATATCCCGTCGAGCGAATCCGGATCGCCGGAGCACAGAATGGACTCAACGGCGAATCCCGCTTCTTCCGCGCGCTCGGCGGCGCGGCGCATGAGCGTGGATTTCCCGTTGCCGGGGCCGCCCTTGATGTACCAGACAAACGCGCCGTCCTCCGGCGCGGCAAACGCCGGATAGAGCGAAATGAACCCCGCGCCGGTGTTTGCGCCGAGGAAAAACTGCCGGGAATTTTTTTGTTCCATAACGATGCACACCCTTTCCATGTATCAGGATATGCGGGAAACCGAAAACACGACGCAAAAGACACTTGATATTTTTCCGCGCATCCGATATAATAACGAAGCGGTCTTTGGCAAGGCTGCACTAGTCGGGGAGCCAGCGGTGCCCTGTAGCCTGCAATCCGCTATAGCAGGGATGAATTCCTCTCCGAGGGTATGCGATGTGTCGTCTGGCGGCAGTAAGTGGCGCTGACGGTCTGGTCTCGCGCAACACAGCCCCGTGAACCATGTCAGGCGGGGAACCGAGCAGCATTAAGCGGAACGCTGTGTGTGCCGTGAGGGTGCCGGACCTGAGCCGGCTGCTGTTGCACCGGGCATACCGCATCATTCAAGGAAAGGTGTGCAGTCTTGCCAAGGATCGTTTTCTATTTTCCCAAAAACGGAGAGATGGATTTTGTACGAAGCTCTGTACCGGAAATACCGGCCGAAAACCTTTGACGATGTGGTGGGGCAGCCGTTCATCACCGAAACGCTCAAGACCCAGGTGCGTACCGGACGGCTTAGCCACGCCTATCTTTTTATCGGCACCCGCGGCACGGGCAAAACGACCTGCGCGCGCATTCTCGCCAAGGCGGTCAACTGCGAGCACCCGGTGGACGGAAACCCCTGCAACGAGTGCGACGCCTGCCGCGGCATTGAGGACGGCTCCGTTCTCGACGTGGTCGAGCTGGATGCGGCGTCCAACAACGGCGTGGACGATGTGCGCATGCTGCGCGACGAGGCGATCTTCTCTCCGACCACAGTACGCAAGCGCGTGTACATCATCGACGAGGTGCACATGCTCTCCAAACCGGCGTTCAACGCGCTGCTGAAAATTTTGGAGGAGCCGCCGCAGCATCTCATGTTCATTCTTGCAACAACGGAGCTCCATAAAGTTCTTCCCACGATCCTCTCCCGCTGCCAGCGCCACAGCTTCCGGCGGCTCGACGGCGACACGATCGCCAGGCGCCTCGCCTATGTTGCGGAGCAGGAGGGCATCAATCTCACGGCGGACGCGGCGCAGCTTCTGGGCCGCCTTGCCGACGGCGGCATGCGCGACGGCCTTTCGCTGCTCGACCAGTGCTCCGCGGCGGAAACGGTAGACACCGCGGCGGTGCTCAACGCCATGGGACTGGCCGGAACGCTCCGCACGCAGTCCATTGCGGACGCCGTTCTCGCCGGAAATACCGAGGAAGCGCTCACGCAGTTTGAATCGCTCTGGCAGGACGGCAAGGACCCTGCGGCGCTGCTCGGCGAGCTCTCCGGGCTCTTCCGCGACGCGCTGCTGCTCCGTCTCGCCCCGAAGGGCGGGCGGACGCTGATCTCCGGAGCTTATGGGGAAAACGTTCTGCGCGACATCCGCGCGGGCGACGGAAACCTTCTCTGGCTTCTCAATACGCTGCAGAAGCACCAGGCGCTGCTGCGCGAAACGGGCAATCCGCGCCTGCAGACGGAGCTTTGTCTCGCGGAGCTCTCCGGCGGCGGAGAGATCGCGCCGCCGCGCGCGGCCGCTCCCGCGCAGAGACCCGCCGCGCCCCGGCCGGAACAGCGGGATATCCCGACGCCTCCTCCGGCGCCGCCGGTACAGGAAACGCCGGCTCCGGCGAAGAACGATCCCGTATATGCGCCGCCAATCACGGCGAGTGAGCCTGTCCCGGCGGAAGAAGTAAAACCGGCGCCTCCGGCGGCGGAAAGCGTCCCGGTGACAGAATCGGAGGAAAGCGTCCCGGCGACGGAAGCGGCGGACAGTGTCCCCGCGGGCGGCGTCAGCTGGGAATACGCGCTCTCGCAGCTTGAAAACGAGCTGCCCATCGGCGTTCGCATCGTTCTGACGGACGCCACGCAGTCCTCGGGCGAGATCCGCGGGAGCGAACTTATCCTGCATCTGCTCCCGGGCTTTGCGAAAAACGCCGTCAACGTTCCGGACGTGCTCAACAAGATACGGCAGAAGGTGTCTGCGCTCTGCGGCGCACCGATGCAGATCCGGCTGGAGGAGCTGCAAAGCGGCGGCGCACAGGGGGAGGATAAACTTGATTTTCTCGGCAAATTCGGCAATGTAACCATCCAATAAAAAGGAGACAGGAAACTATGGCAAAAGGATACAGAGGCGGCAGCTTCGGCGGCGGTATGAGTATGGGCGGCGGCATGAGACAGAGCGATCTTATGAAGCAGGCACAGAAGATGCAGCAGGACATGCTGAAAATGCAGGAGGAGCTGGACGCCAAAACATACTCCGCTTCGGCGGGCGGCGGCGTTGTCACGGCGGAGGTCAACGGCAAGCGCGAGCTCATCACACTCACGATCGACCCCGAGGCCGTCGATCCCGACGATGTGGAAATGCTGCAGGACATGGTCATCGCGGCGGTCAATTCCGCGCTCAAGGCGGCGGAGACCTCCCGCGAGGAGAGCATGGCGAAGGTCACCGGCGGGCTGAACTTCGGCTTCTGATTTTAAATTTTAAATTTTATCATGCAGAAACGGCGCGGACAGGGGAACTGTCTGCGCCGTTTTGTGCTGTAAGCGGTATTTAGAGATGCTTTACCATCTGCATTTCACGGTAAAGATGGCCGGAATAGGAGTATTCTGTTTCTTTTATCTCCCGAAAGGCGAGATCCGAGTACATTTTGCGCGCGGCGGCGTTGTCGAGAGATACGCTGATATAAATTCTGTCTGCGCCGTGTTTCTTTTTGAAATAATCAAGAAACTCCCGGACGGATCGCTTGCCGTACCCATTACCCTGAAACTGACGGCCGATCATAAACCGGCTCATCGACCAGCCGGGATAGGTGTCGTCGTAGTCGTACAAAACAAACCCGACCATGGTATCGCCATCGTATACCCCGAGCGTGTACAGCCCGTCCTCATAGGCGGCTTCAACGAGGGAGCGCGTATTGTCTGCGACAAAGTGTTTCTGGCTTTCCTCGACCTGCAATTCCATGCATTCCCGGTAGTTTGACTTATCGATCGTTTTAAAATCCATGCTCCTGCTCCTATACATTTTCCAGCGGCAGATGCACGATCTGGATTTCGCGCTCGATGGCATAGCGCAGCGTGTTGAGCGTGCCGCCGGATTTACCGTCGTAGCAGGCGATGATGAGATCGGCGTGATCGACCATGTACCGGTTGCGCTTCATCATGCAGCCGGGGGAGTAGTGCTCCTGCAATACGGTGACAGTGTCGCAGCGCACGAGAAGGGCTTCGTACCGCTGCCGCTGCGCCGCGCCCCAGTGCTCCGCCTGCCCGGTGAACGGGACGGCGGCTTCAAGCGTTATATCGGGGTGATCCTCGCGCAGCGCGAGAACAGCCTCGCAGAAATAGAGATCGCACCCCTCGGCCATGCCGCAGATGAACCGGTGAAAGCCGGATTCGTATACCGCTTCCAGCGTATCGTACAGCGTCCGTTTCAGTCTCCGGCAGCGCGGATCGTTTTCGTTATAGCCCCATGGCAGCTTTTCGGCCCGGTGGCCCGTAAAGGTGCAGGTCGGCTCGCCCATGCGCATCACATCCTTTTGCCGCTATTGTAAGGTTTTTCGGCCGGATTGTCAAAGCTCTTGATTTTTTTGCGGGGCGTGCTATAATACGGCTATCTGAATATGGAACTATTCTTCAGGGCAGGGTGAAATTCCCGACCGGCGGTAAAGTCCGCGAGCCGTAAGGCAGATTCGGTGCAACTCCGAGACCGACAGTATAGTCTGGATGGAAGAAGAAGCGGTAAGGCTCTCCTTACATTCTTGTGCTGCGCCCGGAGAATGGCTTTCTTCGGACGAATTTTTTTTAAGGGGGCCTTTCCCATGACAAACACCCGTAAACTGACGACGATGGCGATCCTGACGGCACTCTCCGTCTGCTTCGTTGCGCTGATCCATTTTCCGATCTTCCCGGCGGTCGCGTTCCTTGAATACGACCCGGCGGATATTCCCATTCTGATCTGCGGCTTTGCGTTCGGCCCGGCTGCGGGATTCATCGTCACGCTGATCGCCGCATTCATTCAGGGCTTTACCGTGAGCGCCCAGAGCGGGATCTACGGCATCATCATGCACATTGTCGCAACGGGCGCGTATGTGCTCTCGTCGAGCCTTTTCTACCGGAAACACAAAACGAAGAAAATGGCCGCGGTCGCCATCGGCATCGGCACGCTGACGATGGTCGTGTGCATGTTCTTTGCCAATCTCGTCATCACGCCGTATTTTCTGATGGGCGCGGTGAACAGCGGTACGGTGTCCGCCGTGCTCTCGCTCATGCCGTTCATCCTGCTTTTCAATCTTATCAAAGCGGGCGCCAACGGCGCGATCACGTTCTTTATCTATAAGCGCGTCAAGCACCTGTTCTTCAAAGACTAAGAAACCGAGGATATCTCTCCATGACCGAGGACTTTTCCCGCCGGTTTGCCGCCGCGCGGCGGCAGATCATTGAAAAAGAATATGCCAATCTGAACCCGGAACAGCGCGAAGCTGTTCTGACGACGGAAGGCCCGCTGCTTCTGCTCGCGGGTGCCGGCAGCGGGAAAACGACGGTCTTGATCCACCGCGTGGCCAACATCCTGCAGTTTGGCCGCGGCGCGGACACGAGAGAGCTTCCGCCCGACGCAGACGAGACGATGCTTGCCGCACTCGAGGACGCCGCAGCCGGACGCACGGACGTGACGGACGATATCCGCCGCCTGTGCGCCGTCGATCCCGCGGCGCCGTGGCAGGTGCTCGCGATCACGTTTACGAACAAGGCTGCGGACGAGCTGAAAAACCGTCTGGAAGCCAAGCTCGGAGAGATCGGGCGCGATGTCTGGGCGCTCACGTTCCACGGCACGTGCGTGCGCATCCTGCGGCGCTGCGCCGACCGTATCGGCTTTCCAAACAGCTTCACGATCTACGATCAGGCGGACAGCCTCTCGGTTATGAAGCGCATTCTGCGCGATATGAACATGGACGACAAGGTGTTCCCGCCGAAGGCCATGCTTGCCGCGGCGGGCCGGTACAAGGGCTCGCTCGTCTCGCCGGAGGAGGCCGTCGCCGCCGAGGAGCGCTCCGGTGATATCCGCCGCATCCGCACGGCGAAGATCTATGCAGCCTATGCCAAACACCTGCAGGACGCTGGAGCTATGGACTTCGACGATCTCATATACTATACCGTCCGTCTTCTGCAAAACGAGCCGGATGTGCTCGCGTATTATCAGAAAAAATTCCGATACGTCCTCATCGACGAGTATCAGGACACGAACCATCTGCAATATCTCTTTGCCGCGCTCATGGCGAGCGGCAGCCGGAACATCTGCGTTGTCGGCGACGACGACCAGAGCATCTATAAATTCCGCGGCGCGACGATCGAGAATATCCTCTCCTTTGAAAAGCAGTACCCGGACGCACGTGTCATCCGGCTCGAACAGAATTACCGCTCGACCGGCAACATTCTCGCCGCGGCGAACGCCGTCATCGCAAACAACCGCGAGCGCAAGGGCAAAACGCTCTGGACGGCGCAGTCCGGCGGCGACCCCGTCACGCTCTTCGAGGCGCGGAATGAGGATGACGAGGCCGACTTTGTCGCGCGTACCATCGCCTCCGCGCGCCGGCCCATGCGTGATTTCGCCGTGCTCTACCGGACGAACGCGCAGTCGCGCAGCATCGAGCTTGCGCTCAAGCGCCGCTCCATCCCGTACCGCATTTTCGGCGGCACGCGCTTCTTTGACCGCACCGAGGTCAAGGATATTCTGGCATATCTCAGCGTGATCGCGAACCCCACGGATGAAACGCGGCTTCTACGCATTGTGAACGAGCCGCCGCGCGGCATCGGGGCGACAAGTCTGGAAAAGATCCGCGAGATCGCCGCGGCGGAGAACATTTCCGTTTTTGAAGCGATGACCACGGCATCTCACCGCACCGGCATCGCCGCCGGAAAGCGGATGGAGGAGTTCTGCCGCATGATCGCGGAGCTGCAGGAAGCGGTTTCTGCGCTGCCGCTTGATGAGTTTTACGACGCGGTGGTCGAGCGCACCGGCTACGCGCTGGCACTCGAGACGAAGGGCGGCGACGAAAATGTCACCCGCCTTGAAAACATCGCCGAGCTCAAGTCCAGCATCGTGAAGAGCGTGGAAGCCAACCCCGACCTTGATCTCTATTCGTATCTGGACGAGGTAGCGCTCTATACCGATCTGGACAATTACGACCGCGCCGAGGATGCCGCCGTCATGATGACGATGCACGCGGCAAAGGGTCTGGAATTTCCGGTCGTGTTCATTATCGGCGCGGAGGAGGGCCTGTTCCCGAGCATGCAGGCCATCGGCCAGAGCGAGGATATGGAGGAGGAGCGCCGTCTCTGCTATGTGGCGATCACCCGCGCGCGGGAAAAGCTCTATATCACCTGCGCCGCGCAGCGTATGCTCTATGGCCGCACCTCGGCCAACCTTCCGTCCCGCTTCACCGAGGAGATACCCCAGACGCTGCTCGACCGACAGGGGCTGGCGAAAAAGAAAGCGAATTTCTGGGATGACGACGGCACATTCATCTCCGGGAAGAGCGGAACATGGGGCGGAGGCGCCTCCGGCTATTCCGGCGGAGGGGTGTCCTACCGGCCCGGCAGCTTTGGCACGAGCTATGCTGCACGCACCGGACGAACCGGTGCGGCAAAGCGCGCGGCTCCGGAAAAGCCGAAGACCGTCCTGTCCGCGCCGAAAGCGCCGGACTTCAAAAAGGGCGACCGTGTGGTACATAAGGCGTTCGGTAAGGGCGTGATCGAAAAGATGACGCCGATGGGCGGCGACGCGCTGGTCGAGGTAAAGTTTGATTCCGGGGAAACGAAACGAATGATGCTGCGCGTTGCCGCGCAGCACATGACGAAGGACGAGTGAGAAGTTATGGAACATACGGAATCCATGCATACCGCGGAGGAGCACGTTCATGTCCATGCCGACGGAACGGTGCATTCTCACTCCCACGCGCATACGCACCAGAATACCAAAACCGTAAAGAACCGTCTGGCGCGCGTGATCGGGCATCTGCACGCCGTTGAGCGCATGATCGACGACGGGCGCGACTGCGCCGAGGTGCTCGTACAGCTTGCCGCCGTGCGCAGCGCGATCAACAACATCTTCAAAATAATTTTGCGCGACCATATGAACCATTGCGTCATCGACGCCGTCCAAAAAGGGGACACCGAAACGCTTTCTGAATTGGACAAGGCGATCGATCTCCTGATGAAATAATGATAGGGAGGTATTCTCCATGAAAAAATCCGCGGCACCCATTCTGATCCTCGTTTTCCTGCTTGTCGCTGTCGGCATTTTTGTTGTGTTCCGTATATCGAAAAACAATGCTTCGGATACGCAAAATCCCGGGACGACGGCGACCGCAACACCCGAACCGACGGCCACGACGCCCCCCACGGCGACGCCGGAGCCGACCGGGACACCTGTTCCGACAGCCGTCCCGACCGCTGTTCCTACAGCAGCGCCCGTCCCGACCGAAACGCCGGTACCCACTGTGCAGCCGACAGCGGCGCCCGTCCAGGACCAGAGCGGCGAGTTCCGCTCGGACACGGGGACGTACATCAACATCGTCGTCAAGTGGACGGTGACCGGCAGCGGCGGCACGAAAACGCTCAAGCTCGACACTTACGTCGAGTCGTACGCGCTTGTAACGGGTGACCGCACCAGCGACGTTGTGTTCACCGTCGGCGGCAATGTGTCGTACGCGTCCTCCAAGGCCATCCGCCTTGATAATGTCCCCCTGACGCAGACCTTCCTCGGCAGCACGAGCGTGGATGTCACGTCCGGCACGGACGTACCGGTGAACGTGACATGGCACTTCAACGGCACCTACAGCAACCAGAACATCGCCACCATCGTGGCGGAGGACACCCTTCACATCAATTAAGGAATAGTAAAAGAATGCGGCGCGGTTTGAAGAACCGCGCCGCATTCTTATGTCTATATGTCGGATAGTTCGGGGACGCCGTATTTACGAAACCGGGGAATTCCCGGCGGATCGCCTTGTCAGCAGAAGCGCCAAAGCCGCACCCATAAGACCGCCGGTCAGCTTGGTGATAAGCAGCGGAAAGATCAGGCTCCGCTCGACGGCCACGGTAAAGCCGAGATGCGAGGCCAGCGCGGAAGCGCTGCAGACAAGAAAAGCGGCGTTCATAACTTTGCCCCGCGGATCCATTCCCTTGATCATACTGATGGCCGGAGTGGCGCTGACAAAGCCGACGAGCAGGGCGGCAAAGCTGCGGTCATCCATATGCAGCTTTCTGCCCAAAGCAGAAAACGGCCGGGAAAGGCCGCGCCGGAGAAGCTCCGCCGCAGGGAGACTCCCCAGCATGACGATCCCGATGGACGCGACCACCTGCATTGCCTCTTCCAGCGGCATCAGGGAAGGCAGCAGCTTTATATTGCCGATGTACTGCACCGCGCCGAGCGTCAGCCCGATCAGAGAAAGCGCCCGAAGGAACTTGGCAAAGCCGCCGAATACTTTCAGACTTTTCTGCGGGGCAAAATGGAGGCAGAGCATCAGCGCCGCGGAAAAAAGCAGGATCGGAATGCTCTCTTTCAGAAGGGGGAGAAACTGCATCCCTCCGGCAAGACCGCCGAGTATCTGCGCCGCGGGCATGGGAATGAGACCGATCAATATCCCTCGGGAAAAAGCGTTCGTGTCCTCCGGAGAGAGAAGCCCCATGCCCATCGGAATGGTAAATGCCAGCGTGCATCCCGTTGTGGCGGAGACCAGAATGCCCGCGTAAAGTCCGACGGTCGGATCGGAGGCAAGATCGACTGCCGCCTGGTAGCCTCCCATATTGATGGGAATAAAACCGCCCAGCATTCCGGGGTCCAAACCGATCCTTTGCCAGAGCGGAGAGAGCGTCAGGGAAAGTACCCGGACAATGAGGGGAGAAAGACAGAGAATGCCCGCCATGGAGAGAGCCGTGGGCCCCAGCAGACGGAAACCCTCCTCAAATCGTTCTCCCAAGCCCAGCCGGTTGCCGAGGAGAGAGTCGATCCCGCCGATAAGCGCTCCGGCGGCCAGAAGCCAAAGCAATATCCGTTCCATAGGTCAGATGCGGCGGATCTCCGCTTCGATATCGGCAATGGTGCGCGGAATAGCGGCCGAAAGGTTTTCGCAGCCGGTTTCCGTCACAAGGCAGTTATCCTCCAACCGGAAGCCGATGCCCCATTCCTCGTGGTACACACCGACATCCACGCAGAAGACCATGTTGGGCGCGAGGACGGCAGGACGCTCTACCACATCGTGCACATCGTAGCCGATGTGATGTGAGCCGCCGTGCCACATGAGCTTCCCGATCTCATCCACGCTCCGGAGAACCCCTGCTTCCACCAGACGCTCCGCGTTGCAGCGGCGGATCGTGGCATCTACCTCTTCCATGGGCATACCGGGGCGAATGATCGAAAACATATAGTCCGAGGTAGCCAGCACGCACTCGTACAAAAGCCGCTGACGAGGCGAGAACCGTCCGTTGCACGGCCAGCCGCGGGATACGTCGGTGATCATGTTGTCGTACTGCGCGCCGACGTCGTTGAGGATCATGTCACCGTCCTGCGCCTGCCCGGTGTAGCTGTAATAATGGATGCAGAAGTTGTTCTTCCCGGCGGAAATGATGGAGGGAAATCCGGGGCCGTCCGGGCCGAACTGCGCCAGCGCATGATCAAAATCCGCTTTGTACTGGTACTCATATTTTCCGGGGCGGGAAGCGTGCATCATGGCCAGAATGCCCGCCTTGGTGATCTTCTCGGCTTCACGCAGCGCCTCGATCTCGCAGGGCTGCTTTATAAGCCGCAGCCGGCGGATCAGTATGTTGGCGTTTTCCAGACGCAGGAACGGATATTCCCGCTGGATCACGTTTCGCCAGCTGTGCGCCGGGCGGTCAATGTCAGCGGGGGAGATGCGGTAGAGGTCGAGATACACGGCTCCGTAGTTTCCGCTGTTCGCCAGCGCGGAAAAATCCGTTTCCAGCGCGCCGACGAAGCGCACATCCTTAACGCCGGAAACGCTTTCCGCTTCCTGCGGCTTGATCCGGGTGCCGGTCCAGCGCTCGGCAATAGCGTCCGGCGGCAGCAGATACAGCCGCTCCGCGACACTGCCCTCGGCGTCTTTCAGCGCGAGCAGCACCGCCTGCCTGCACTTCAGCCCCGTAAAGTAGACAAAGCTCCGATCCGCGAAAAACGGGTAATATTCGTCGTTCGTTTTCCGAATCTCATCGCCGGAGAAAAGCATCAAAAGCGAACCCGGCTGCATCATGGCATAGAGCCGTTCCCGGTTTCCCTGATAATATGCGGTATTCATGGTTTATTCCTCCTTATTCAGACGTTCTTATTATAATGACTTGGGGAATGTTTGAAAAGAAGAAAAACACAGGATATCTATACGGCATACTCAGCCCCATTGACAAATTTTTCATAAGCGGCTACAATGCCGCCTACCCGCGAAAAACGCGGGATAGCAAACGAGAAAAACGAGGGATACCAAAGTGGAACACAGCGAACTGTTCCGAACGGAAAAAATCAGCAGAGTTCTGCTGCGTCTGGCGCCGCCGGTGATGCTCGCGCAGCTCATTCAGGCGCTTTATAATATTGTGGACAGTCTGTTTGTGGGCCGGTATTCGGAATCCGGCCTGACGGCTTTGTCCATCATCTATCCGATCCAGCTTTTGATGATCGCTCTCGCCGTCGGAACGGGCGTAGGGATCAATACGGTGATGGCGGCAAAGCTCGGCGTGGGCGAGGCGAAAAAGGCGGATGAGTATGCCGGTGTGGGAACACCGCTCGCCGCCGCGCTGTGGCTTTTGTTTGCTGCGGTCTGCTGGGCGGTCATGCCCGCCTATGCGAGAATATCCACCTCGTCTGACGCGGTGATACGCGATGTGACGGTATATGGCCGGATCGTATGCGTATTCAGCTTCGGGCTGTTCTTCGAGAGCATCTGGACAAAGGTGCTGCAATCGACCGGCGATATGAAAACGCCAATGATCGCCCAGATCCTCGGCGCGGTCGCGAACATCGTTCTCGACCCGCTTTTGATCTTCGGCCTTTTCGGCCTTCCGGAAATGGGTATCGCCGGTGCTGCCGTTGCTACTGTTGCGGGGCAGATCGTGGCGGCGCTCGTCGTGATGAGAAAGGGCTTTCGCCGCTCGCCCGCGGCAAAGGCGTATCCGCACCACGTCGCAAAGATCTTCCGTCTCGGCATACCGAATATCCTGATGCAGTCGGCGTACACTTTTTATATTTTCGGCCTTAATCTGATTTTAGCGAGTTTCTGCGACGAGGCAGTCACCGCCCTCGGCATTTACTATAAGTGGCAGACGTTCTTCTTTATCCCGCTCGGCGCGATGCAGACGTGCATCGTTCCGGTCATCAGCTACAATTACGCCGCGCGAAACATCGACCGCTGCAAAAAGACGCTTTCGGCCTCTGTCCTGTTCGGCGCGGCGCTGATGGCCGTCGGCACGCTGATCTTCGTTTCTCTGCCGTCACAGCTGCTGCGGACATTCACTTCCGATGCGCTCGTGATCGAGATCGGCACGGTCGGCTTCCGCATCATCGGCCTCGGCTTTATCCCGATGGTCACATCGCTGATCTTTCCGGTGTTTTTTCAGGCGGTGGGCTCAAGCCTGAAAAGCTCGGCGCTTACGGTGATACGGACAGTCGTGCTGTTCGTCCCGCTCGGCTATCTTTTCTCCCGCTTCGGGCTGAGCCGGTTCTGGCTGACGTATCCGGTTACGGAGATCCTGACGAGCATCGTGGGGTTTGTATTCTACCGGCAGTTCCTCAAAAAGGACTATGTCAGCGAGCCGAAGCCGCTGCGCGCGGATGACGGAGACGCCGTGGCGCTCAAACCCTCGAAGCCGGGCGTCATCATCACCATCGCCCGCGAGCACGGCTCCTCCGGCAAGCAGATCGGAAAGCTCGTTGCGCAGAAGCTCGGCATCCCGTTTTACTACAAGGAGATGGTGGCGCTGGCCGCGCATGAGAGCGGACTCGACCGCGAATTCATTTCCGATATCCACAAAAACGCTCCGGACGCGATGCGCGATCTCTATCTCAGCTCGCAGGTGGTCCAGCGGGCCATCGCGGCGCAGGACCGGATCATCCGCCGCATCGCCGACAACGGCTCGTGCGTTATCGTAGGGCGCGCCGCGGATTATGTTCTGCGGGAGCATAAAAATGTTGTCCGTGTGTTCGTTCACGCGCCGCTCGACTACCGAATCCGTCGTGTCATGGAGGTATACGGGGACACGCTGCGGGAGGCAAAACGCAATATCCGCCACTCCGACAAGGCGCGGGCGTCGTATTACCGGCACATCTCCGGCCGCCGCTGGGGCGATGCCGAAAACTATGAGCTGACGGTGGATTCCTCCGCCGGACTGGAAGAAACGGCAGCGATCATCGTCGCCTACGCCCGCGCCGCAGCGGGGGAAAAGTGATCTTCCGTTTATCCCCAATAACAGATATAGATTAGACGCCGTATCCGGTTTTTCCGGATACGGCGTCGTTTTACGCGCTTATGCAGTTATCGGATCAGATGTACTGCGCGAGGTTGTAGGCGGCTTTGGTAGCGCCCCAGACGAGGCCGGCCTGGAAAGAGTCGCCGATGTTGTAGATCTCCTTGGCGACATGCTGCTTCACGCCCTCGAGATACTGGCTCTCGTCGGCGCGGCGGCCGAGCGCGTTGACGAACAGCTCCGCGTGGTGCTCTTCGACGACCGTTTCGGGACCCATCTTCGGCGCAAGCGGGTTGACGACGTTCTTCGGCAGAACCGGCGTCCAGGTGCAGTAAACGTCCGGCGCGCCTTTGGAGATGTTGCGGCTGACGAGCACCCTGCCCGGCTCAAACGACTTGATCGTCGCGCAGTTGACGAGCTTCGCGCCGTTATCCTCAAGATAGTGGATGATGTGGCCGCGGTTGGCGGTGCAGGCGCCGTCCATGAAGTTGCCGAGCATGTCGATCACGGTGATCCTGCAGCCGTGCTCGTAGCTCAGCCAGTAGGCGGTCTCCATGCCGACCGCGCCGCCGCCGAGAACGACGACCTTCTTCGCGCCGCCGAGCTTTTCGGGATTGCGCAGAAGCTCCGTCGCTTCGACCATGTTCACGGTGTCGATGCCGGGAATGCGCGGGCTGATGCGCTTGGCGCCGACGGCATAGATCACGGCGTCGTAGTTCTGCGCCTTGAGATATTCCGGCGTGGCCTCTACGCCGAACTTCACCGCAACGCCCTTCTGCCCGAGCGTCTGGCGCTTGAGCCATTCGACATAGTTGTGCATGTCGTACTTATTTTTGGGAACGGCAGCGGCGTTCGCAATGCCGCCGAGCTCGCTCGTTTTCTCAAGGATCTCGACGGTGTGGCCGCGCTGTGCGGCGTAGATGGCAAAGTTCATGCCGGCGGGGCCGCCGCCGACGACGCCGATCTTCTTCGCCGTTACAGCGGGCGCGGACTGCTTGGGCAGCACGTCCTCATGGCCGGTGCGCGGGTTGACGGCGCACTGCGGGTGACCTCCCTCGACGAACTCGTTGACGCAGGCTTCCTGACAGCCGATGCACGGACGGATCTGGTCCACGTCGCCCGCATAGGCTTTCCTGCACCAGTCGGGATCGGCGAGCACCGGGCGGCCGAGCATGATCATGTCGCACTTGCCGTCGCGCAGGGCTTTCTCGTCCATATCGGGATAGTTGAGCTTGCCGACAGCGACGATGGGAACCTCAAATCCGGCGTTGGACTTCACGCCGCGCTCCTTGAAGTATTCCTTGGCAACCTTCGCCACGTCAAGGAAGCAGCCGGCGGGCATGTACGCGGGCGGATGCGGGAGCCACCAGTTGTCGTAGCAGCCGAGGTCCACGTCGAACATATCGACGCCCGCCTTGACGAGATTTTCCATATAGTCGAGCGTTTCATAAATGGAACGGCCGTTCTTGAAGCCCTTGAGGGAGGAAACGGTGTCCATGCGCTCGCCGTAGGTCTCTTCGAGAGCGCAGCTCAGATCGATGCGGTACATGATCGGGAACCACGGACCGGTACGCTTGCGCATCTCCTTGACGATGTTGATGCCGAAGAGCTGCCAGTCGGTATATTTGCCGAGCTTGCGGTGGTTGAACGCAGTGTTGGTGAGCTGATCGATGAGATAGCCCTCGTGGCCGTGCAGATACACGCCGTCGATGCCCATCGTCTTGGCGTCTGCTGCGCCCTGACCAAAGTTGCGGACGATCTGGTCCAGCTCAAGGTCGGTAAGGGGACGGCAGGGAATGCTCGGAATATAGAAGTTCGGATTCCAGGAGGCGGACACGGGCAGCGCGTACTTCGTCATAAGGCACTGCGGGTTGCCGACACGGCCGAGACCGGCGGTGAGCTGGATGAAAATGCGGCTGTTGCGCGCGTGGACGCCCTGCGCCAGATCGCGCCAGCCCATGAAGTTGGTGCGGGTGTTGTCGATGCGGGGGAAGTAGGAGAAGTTGCCCTTTTCCGTCACGGACGAGTCGATGTGGTGGCTGATGGGGATGAGGCCCGTGGTGAGAAGGCCAACGCCGCCTTCGGCGCGGGCAAAAAAGTACTCGCGCATTTTGTCATTCGGGCGGCCGGTCTCTTCTGCCATCTGGCAGTTGCCCATCGGTGCCATCACAAGACGATTCTTGATCGTCAGACGGTTGACCTGGATGGGGGAGAACATCGTGTCATACGGCCAGAGCTCCCTGGTATAGCGTCCGGTACCGCCTTCGGTATTTTCGCAGTCCTTCTGCACCCAGCTGCCGTAGCTGTTGACGAGTCTTTCGACCAACGCATCGGTTTTCAAATCCAAATCCCTCTTTCATACTTTGTTTATAATTGTTCTCAATTTCTTAATGATTTGTTCACAGCCGTTGTGAATCCTACACCAACATCATGTTCAATTTAACACAACCAGCACAGATAATCAACAAAAAATAATAAGAAATCCTTGATTATTTTAGTAGAAAGTGATACAATGATTATGTGGTTAAAATCTATAAAAGTGTCTAAAAACGCACACAAATTCATCAAACTGCGCGAAAGGAAACTTACGATGGAAACAACTGCAAAAGTGATTGCCGTATCCGGAAAGGGCGGAGTGGGAAAAACGACGCTGGCGGCGGCCATGGTGCGCCACCTGACGGAGTGCAAACCGGACGCGAGGATCCTCGCGATCGACGCCGATCCCGCCGTCGGTCTTTCAACGTGCCTCGGCGTGGAGGTCACGCTCACGCTTGACGAGATCCGCAAGCAGATCATTGATAACGTGGAAGAGGGCCGCACGAAGGAAGCGATGGATCTCGTGGAGGAATCCCGTTACCGCATCTTCGACGCGCTGGTGGAAAAGAACGGTTTCGCCTTTCTCGCCATCGGCCGTCCGGAGGCGGAGGGCTGCTACTGCCGCATCAACGCCTATCTGAAGGACGTCATCACGATGCTCTCCCGCGAGTTTGATTATGTTGTTATCGACGGCGAAGCCGGTATCGAGCAGATCAACCGCCGCGTGCTCGAGAAGGTCACGCACCTTCTGCTCGTCTCCGACCAGAGCCGCAAGGGCATTCAGGTAGTCGGAACGATCAAGCAGGTCGCCGATGAGCTTGTCATGTACGACCGCATCGGCGCGGTGATCAACCGCGTGACAAACCCGGAGCTCAACAAGTTCATCACGATTCCGGGCGTTGAAATTCTTTCCTATATCGAGTCGGACGATTACCATGCCGCCAACGACATCCAGGGCAAAACGGTGTACGATCTTCCGCCGGAGTCGAGCGTGTACCGCGGAACGAAGGAAGTTCTGGAAAAGTTCGGCATTCTCTGAAAGGCGCGCAATTAAACTTATAAATAAAGGGCAAACAACAAGAGAAAGAAATCAAAAAGGGGTGTGACATTTGAAGGATCTCAAGCATCTGATCTACTTTGAGCAGCTTCTGGATAATGCCGACAACGAGCTTGTGCGAAAGGCAGCCGCGGAAGGGAATCTGGCCATGGGGTACACCTGCTACCATGTCCCCGAACCGATCCTCAACGTTGGCAACTGCTTCTCCGTCCGTCTCCGCGCTCCGCACACCGGCTCCATCGACATTGCAACGTACTACATGTCGAACTACACCTGCGAGTTCGCCAGAGCGCTTACCGAGCGCGCCATCGAGGGCGGCTACCAGTTTCTGGACGCCATGATCGGCGTGGACGCCTGCTCCATGATGAACCGTGCTATGGAGCACTTTGAAATCCTGCAGGTAAACGACAAGCCCAACTTTTTCGTGACCCACGCGGACATTCCCTTCAAGATCACCGACTACACGCTCGAGTCCTATGTGAAACAGATGCGCTATCGTGTGCTCGATGTTATGAAGGAAAAGCTCGGCGCGGACACGTCGGACGAGGCGCTGCGCAAGGCTGTGGAGGAGCACAACGAAGTCTGCCGCATCCTTACCGAGATCGGCGAGATGCGCAAGATGGAAAATCCGCCCATCACCGGCTACGAGTACCACGTTCTCAATCTGGTTTCCTACACCTGCCCGAAGGCGCTTATCCTGCCGTACCTGCGCGAGACGCTTGCCGAGATCAAAAAGCGCAAGGTCGATGCGAAGCCCTGGTACCGCGCCCGTGTTTCCATCGTTGGCAGCGAGATCGACGATCCCATGCTCACCAAGCTCATTGAAAACTGCGGCGCGTTCGTAGTTTCCGACCGCTACTGCTTCGGCTCCACGCCGGGCCGCGAGGTCATTGAGCTCAACGACACCGACGACGTACTTACGCAGCTCTGCCTGCACTATATGCAGCATTCCGAATGCGCCCGCTACATCTCCGATGAAAAGGTCCAGCAGCGCCGCGATACCGCCGACCGTCTTGCCCGCGAGTTCGGCGCCGAGGGCATCATCTATGAACAGATGAAGTACTGCGACTACTGGGGCTTTGAGCGCGCGCTCGTCAGCCACATTATGGCGGAAGAGAAGAACTGGCCGGTCCTTTCGGTCGACCGTCTGTACAACAACGGCAATTCCGGACAGCTCCGCACCCGCGTGCAGGCGTTCGTTGAATCGCTGGAGATCAAGCGCATCCGCAAAGAGGGAGGGGAGAACTGATGGCGAAAACTCCGAAATACCCCAATCCGGCGTTCTTCCGCACGAAGAACAACATGGATTGGAAGGCGCAGGGCGAAAACCTGAAGGAAGTCTTTGATATCGCCAAGGATATGCTCCTTGCCACCGACTGGAAAGCCTTCGGCGCGCGCCAGAAACAGGGTTGGATCGATTTCGGCAAGCGCGTTGCCGAGGAAGCCGCCGAGATCGCCGCCATGTCCTGCTCCGAGCGCCGCGAGCTTTTGCTCAAGGGTGAAAAGAAGCTCGGCCGTCTCTACAAGAAGGGCGCTATGGCTACCGTTCGCCGCGAATGGCGCGGCGTCGCCGACACGGCGTACGATTTCTATGAGTGGCTGCGCATTTGGGGCATGCTGCTCGGCACCTTCTCCAAGGATCTCATTCCGGCGCTCAACTCCGTGCTGCACTATCGCTGGATGATGTCCTATCTCTGCTGTGTCGGCTTCATGGATAAGAACACCATGGGTCAGCACGGCGCGGCTCTCAAGATGAGCCACCTTATGATCTACGACATTTTCCGCTACGTTGCCGAAAACCTCGTCCTTCAGGCGAAGGGCGACGCGAAGAACGGCAACAGCGCCGAGCTGAACAAGAAGGTCGTTCTCTTCGACGAGATGACGATGGGCCAGATCATGGCGGGCTTCCCCGACCTGATCGGTATTCCGTATCAGCTCTTTGCGGTGTTCCTGGTCTCCGAGATTGACCAGCTCACCTGCGTGCCGTACATCGACGCGGTCGAGAGCTTCGGCCTGCCGGCGGACTGCTGCCCGGTGCCCTCCTCCGAGTGCGGCGCTCTGGTGCTGGATGCGCTGCCGCATATGGGCAAGTGCTTCATCTCCAGCTCCATGCCGTGCGACGGCTCGACCATGGCGTCCTCCTACATGTCCCGCCGCTTCCCGGATCTCCCGGTGTTCCATCTGTGCTTCCCCGTCCGCTACGAGGACGAGGAGACCGTGCAGTGCGCCGCCGAGGATATCAAGGCCTGCATCAAGTTCATTGAGGAGCAGACCGGCGCAAAGTGGAGCTGGGATGCTTACTTCTCCGCCATGAAGCGCTTCAACACAGAGACGAGCTACGAGCTCGAAAAGTGGGCGGTCAACCAGACGGCGTATCCGCAGATCATCGGCCCGTGCTACGAGCTGTTCCGCAAGTGGAACTACGAGATGGACGGCGGCATCGACCCGCGCATCTTGAAGACCTTCAAAAAGGTCAACAAGATCATGCTCAAGGCCTACGAGCGCAAGGAAGAGGCGTGGCCCGGCAAGATGAAGTACCGCGCGATCGTGTGGTCCTGCCCGGCGCACTACTACGCCAACTTCTCCAACTGGCTGGCCAACTGCTGGGGCGTCAACGTTCTCGTTGAGATGGAGAGCCTTAACTTCACCAAGCAGCTCGAGACCGAGGACAAGGAAGAGGCGCTGCGCGATCTCGGCCGTCTGTACGAGCGCATGGTCATGCGCCGTCACACGAACGGCGGTTATCAGCACGTTGTTGACGAGCTGTGGAAGCAGTGTGAGATCTGGAACGTCGATCTCATCATCATGTATCAGAACGTTGCCTGCAAGAACATGGCCACCGTGCAGGGCATTCTGGACGATCAGGCGCGCGAGCAGAACCGCAAGATGATCTGGATCGAGCACGATCTGATGGATCCGCGTACCGTCTCCCGCCGCCAGATGCGCGACAAGGTGAGCGAGTATATGCGCACCGTTATGCATGCCGAGCCTTTGGATCCCACGCTGGTTGATTTTGAAGACGAGATCTGCCTGTAAAAAAAAGAAATAGAATCATTATTGGAGGGTATTTAACCATGGCCAAGAAGTATTTCGCCGGATGCGATGTCGGTTCCACTTACACCAAAGCAGTCATCCTTGACGAGCAGGGAAACATTGTCGCGCACACCACCATCCGCAGCAAGATCAACTCCGAGCAGTCCGCCCAGATCGCCATGCAGGAAGTCATCGATCAGGTCCCCGACCTGCATTCCTCCAAGGACCTTGAGTATCTCATCGGCACCGGCTACGGCCGCAATAAGGTCCCCTTTGCCGACGAGAATGTCTCCGAGATCAGCTGCCACGCCATGGGCGTCCATGTCACCGACCCGACCGTCAAGGCCATCATCGACATCGGCGGCCAGGACGTCAAGGGCATCAGCATCGACACCGACGGCACCGTCAAGAACTTTGCCATGAACGACAAGTGCGCTGCCGGTACCGGCCGTTTCTACGAAGCGATGGCGCGCTCCTTCGAGATGACGCTGCCGGAATTCTCCAACCTGTCTCTCGGCGCGAAGAACGTTATCCCCATCACCGCCCAGTGCACCGTCTTTGCCGAGTCCGAGGTCATTACGCTCGTCGGCGAAGGCAAGCCCATGGACGAGATCGCCGCCGGCATCCAGATGGCCGTTGCCAAGCGCTGCTTCGTTATGGCGAAGAAAGCGGGCGCGACCGACAGCATCACCCTGACGGGCGGCTGCGCGAAGAACGCCGGCCTGAAGCAGGCCATTGAGCACGTCCTCAAGCTCAAGGTCATCGACCTCAAGACCGACCCGCAGCTCATGGGCGCTCTCGGCGCGGCGGAATACGCCCGCCAGAAGGGACTTTCGAAAGGAGTATAATTCCCTATGAAAAAATTCTGGAAAGTGTTTGGTAAGATCGCCGGTATTCTGACGGCAGTCATCGGCGTATTGTTTGTGGTCTATTTCTGGAATCTTGACCAGAAGCTGCTCTCCTGGGCGTATGTACAGGTCAACCGGATCTTTGACCGCAAGAAAGCGGACATCAAGTTCTGATGGAGCTTTTTAACGGATGCATTCATGAAACGGAGGAGCTGCTCAGCGGCTCCTCCGCGAAAAAATGGACGTATGACCCGGCGGCCTGCTGGGCGGAAACGTCCCGAAACGAGCTCGTCATGCTCCGCGAAGCGGCGTATGAGCTCGGCGGCAGCGCCAAAAGCGCCGTGTCCTATAGCTGCTTTACGACCGACGAGCGTCTTGTCGGGCCGGACGAGGTCTGGCTGTACGGCCCCGATCTTTCGGAGATCCGCGGCGACTGCGCCTTTGCCCGCATCGTTCTGTTCTCCATTCAGGACGTGGGAGAAGAGGACGAAGCGTACCGCGCGCTGCAGGATATCGAATTTGTCAAATACCATGTCTTCCCGAAGGGATACATGATCCGCGCGCTCTCGGAGGATAACCGCGAGCAGGTGCGCGTCAGCCGCGACGCCATCCGCGGCGGCATCTCCTTCCGGAACGTCGGCTTTGACTATATCCGCAAATTCCGCGAGAAGGAAAATGTTCGCGGTGTGCGCGTGATCTTCGTCACGGCGCCGGAGGCGGATTATCCCGGCCTTCGTGCACAGGCGCGCAAGGTCACCGACATTACCCGTTCTCTCAGCACCATTCTGGACGGTATACCCACCGACTGCGACTCGTGCGGACTGCGCGAGATCTGCGACGAGGTCGAAGGTATGCGTGAGCTTCACTTCCAGCAGGCGGGAAAAAAGTCCCCGTCGGAATAAGAAAGCATCAACGGAGGAAGCCCCATGCGCGATTTAAAAAATGTGTTCTTCTTCGACGATCTGCTGCAGGAGTCCTATAACGCTCTTGTCCGGCAGGCGAAGGAAGAGGGAAAGTATGCTCTCGGCTACACCTGCTATTTCATGCCGGAGGTCCTTCTGGATCTGCCCGGCTGTTTCAGCGTTCGCCTCCGCGCCCCGCGCTGCACCTCCCCGGATATGGCCACCTATTATATGTCCAGCCGCGTCTGCCACTATGCCCGCAGTCTTCTCGAGCGTGCGCTCGAGGGCGGCTACAACTTCATCGACGCGCAGCTCGGCACGGAGACCTGCGCCGGCACTTGCCGGTTTCAGGAGCATCTTGCCGAGCTGCCTGACCTCATTCAGAACGAAAAATTCTTCGTCACCTTCACGGATGTTCCGTTCAAAAAGAACGAGAACAGCATCGAACACTTTGCCGCCACGCTGCAGAAGCACGTTCTCGACGAGCTGCACGAACATTTCGGCATCGACACGTCCGACGAAGCTCTGCGCGCCACGATCGAGGCGCACAACGAGATCTGCGACATCATCACGCAGATCGGCGAATTCCGCAAGCTCGATAAGCCCACGATCACCGGCACGGAGTTCCACATCATCAATCTCGTCTCGATGGTCTGCCCGAAGTACCTGATCCTCCCGTATCTGCGTGAAACGCTCGAGGATCTCAAGACCCGCGAAGCCGATGCAAAGCCCAACTACCGCGTTAAGGTCGTTCTCGCCGGTTCGGAAAATGACGATCCCGATTTCACCAAGCTCATCGAGAGCTGCGGCGCGCTCGTCGTGGCCGACCGCTACTGCTATGGTTCTCTGCCCGGACGCGAGAAGATCGAGATCCGAAAAGGGGAGACGGCGCTTCGCGCTGTCGCCCGCCACTATCTCGAAACAAGTGTTTGCCCGCGCTCCATGGAGCAGAGCGCCATGCGTCAGCGCAAAAAGTACATCGCCGATGTCGCCAAAGAATACAAGGCGGACGGCGTGATCGTCGAATCCAACAAGTTCTGCGAGTACTGGAGCTACGAGCGTGTGGCGGATACGATCATCCTGCCGCGCGACTTCGGTCTGCCCGTGTGCTCGATTGAGAAAGAGTACATCAACTCCGCCTCCGGCCAGCTCCGCACGCGCTTCCAGGCGTTTGTGGAAAGTCTGGAGATCAAGAAGATCCAGGAGAAGGAGGGCGCAAAGAATGGATAAGGCGAAAATGAAAAAAGCCCTGAAGGATTTCTGGTACGGCAAACCGCACGGCGAGCGTCGTCTCGGCGATATCCTGGAGGACAAGACCGGCCTTTACAAGCACCGTGAGTGGCGCGGCGTAAAGGACACGATGTACTACTTCAATAACATCTGGCTGTACAACTACGCGCAGATGGTGGCGGACATTCTCAAGAGCGAAGAGCCTCTGGCCTTCTTCAAGGGCGTGTGGCGCTACCGCTGGGTCGGCCAGACCTATCTTCCGGTTCTGCACTGGTTCGACCGCGGCCTGCAGGGACTCCGCGGCGAGGCACTGCGTGCCTCCGCGTGGCACTACCGCGCCATGGTCAGCATGACCATTCAGCAGTTCCAGCGTATGTTCGCCGCCGACACGAAGCTGCACAACGGCAAGCAGAACGATTATTACGACCATACCATCGCCCACAAGGAGACGGTATGGGGCGGCGTGTTCTATCCGTGGGCGGATAAATTCAAACACGTTCCGCTCGAGATGATCCCGTATTTTGTCACCTGCCACGTCAACAGCCACACCGTTCTCCACTACATCGACGCCGTGCAGTCCATCGGTCTGCCGGGCGACCCGTGCCCGATGTGCCAGGCGGAAGCCGGTATCTTTGTGCAGGACGACGTGCCCGATTACTCCCCGATGTTCATCACGTCCAACGAAGCGTGCGACGCTTCCGTTGCAAGCACCGCTCTGCAGGACTGGTTCTTCAATAAGCCGCTCTACGCCATGCCGCAGCCGATGCAGTTTGACGATCCGCTCGTCAAGAAGCACTGCGCCAAGGAGATCGAGGGCGCGTGGAAATTCGTTGAGGAAATGACCGGTGTGCCGTTCAACTGGGATCAGCTCGTTAAAAATCTGGAAGCTCAGAACGAACTGCAGCGGTTTGAGTGGGAGAAGTGGGACGTTGCCGCGAACACCGACTACTATCCCATCAACGGCGTTGCGCAGGCGCTCTACCGCATCTATCAGTCGCAGTATGGCGAAAACTTCATCTGGCATGAGGTCGATGCCCGCGTCCGCAAGATCATGGAGCGCTGCGTGCGGAACAAGACCGTGACCTTCCCCGAAACCCGCCACCGCATGATCGCGTGGTCGTGCGCGCCGCTGTATTACTCCAACTGGTGTACCTGGGCGTACAACTGCTGGGGTCTCAACGTCATCATCAACATGGACTCTCTCATGTTCGACATGACCATCCGCACCGACAGCTACGAGAACACGCTCGAGGATATGGCGCAGTACCACATGTGGGCCCCTATGCGCCGTATGGCCGTCGGCGGCATGCACCACTTCTTTGAGCTGTGGAAGTATATGGAGCAGTTCAACTGCGACATGGTCGCCATGTACGACCAGCTCCAGTGCAAGGGCGCGCAGGGCATGCACGGTGTGTTCGAGGATGAGTTCCGCAAGCGCAACATCCATGCCATCTGGATTCCTCACGCTCTGCCGGACAGCCGCACCGTTTCCCGTGCGGAGATCCGCCGCATCATCAACGATTACATGACCACCGTCATGCACGAAGAGCCGCTCGATCCGTCGCTGCTTGAGTTTGACGATTCCATGAGCTGGTAACAGGGAGGAAGAAAGAATGCGTAAACTGTTTAAGATCCTCGGCAAGATCGCCGGCATTCTGGCGGGGCTTTATGCGCTGCTGTTTGCGGTGTTCTATTTCGACCTCGACGGCAAGCTGCTGTACTACGTGGTTGAGCCGTTCCTCTGCAGGCATTACGACAAAATGGAACGCGAGGACGTCACCAAGCGCGCCTATAAGATCGACTGAGCAAAACGGACCCTCCGGGAGTTTCCCGGAGGGTCAGCTTTTTAACAACCCAAAAGAGGGAGAAGCTGCGTGAGCTTCTCCCTCTTTTGGGAATCATACCGGCATTTCTCTTTTCAGTTTCCGCTGCATGGCGCTGCACCAGTCCAGGACGGCGGTCGAATTTTCACGGAGAAACTTCTCCAGCTTTTCGCAGTCCTCGATTGCCACCCGGTGCTGTGAGCCAGTGATCGCGCCGCTTTGCAGCGCCTCGTCCAGTTCATCCCGGTCAACGACCTCAATCGAGCGGTCGGCGGATACGACGATATCGAGGTACATGTCCTCGAACGTCGGGTTTGCCGGATCGTCAAACTGGCTGCCGCCGGTGATGTCAAAATAGATCTGTATGAGCCGGTCACATTCGTCGAACATTGCCGTCAGCCACCAGTGTGCGCCGGGGACCGCGGCTTGGAGCCACGAATAACCGGCTTCAGCGATGAGAACGGCGCGGCTGTGATAGTGCACCGTGAGCGGGCCGGTCACCTCGTCGATCAAAGTAAGGGAAATTCGTCCGGCGCTGCCGAAAATGTCAGCTTCCCCGCGGGAAACGTATCGCCGCTTCGTGATGCGCTTCCAGTCGGAGCGGCGCATATCGCGTTCCTTGCTCATGGGTTTACCTCCCGAGATACTCACCTTCGGCAACAACGACCGTCGGGCCGGTAAGATAAATATCGCAGACGGCATCCTCCTCTACAGAGAGCGAGACCTGCAGCTCGCCGCCGGGGAAATCCAGCCGTAGTGTTTCATCTCTGATCTCGCCGCGCAGCCGCATGGCGGCAGCGGTGGCTCCCGCGCCTGTACCGCAGGCGAGTGTGAAGTCCTCCACGCCGCGCTCATAGGTGACCGCCTTTATGTGATCCCGGCCAAGGCGTTTGCGGAACGTCACATTCGCCCCCTTCGGAAAGGCGGCGTAGCTGCGGATGTAAGCGCCGAGCGAGCGCAGCTCATCCTCCGGCATTGTGTCCCATTCCGGCAGCTCCAAAACGGCGTGCGGGATACCGGGATCGCCGAGTTCCATATACGATACCGAGAGGATCTGTCCGTCCCACGGTATGCCGATCTCGGTCTCCACAGCGGTAGGGTCGTTCAGCCGGACACAGTAGAGATCCTCTTCGATGCGCTGTCCGACGACGATCCCGGCGGTCGTTTCAATGCGCTGGATGTCTCCGGCGAGACCGCGGTCATAGCCGTAACGCGCGATGCACCGCGCGCCGTTGCCGCACATTTCGCCGAGTGAGCCGTCGGAATTGTAAAACCGCATGGCGTAATCGCCGATGCCCTGCGCGGGGAGGACGATCATCAGCCCGTCCGCGCCGATCGAGAGACGGCGGCGGCAGAGACGGACGGCGAGAGCGGAGTATTCGTTCTCGCGTATTTCGCCGGACCGGTTGTCCAGAACGATGAAATCGTTCCCGGCCCCCTGCATTTTTGTAAATTTCATAGGATGCACCTCTTTGCCTGTCATTCGTCAAAGTCGTCCGCGTGGAGCATCTGCACGATGCGTCCGGTCGGCGTGGCGCCGAAGAGCTTTCCGTAGGCGCGGGAAAAGGCGGAATAGCTGCGAAAGCCGCAGCGGAAGCAGGCGTCCGTGGCGGAAAGTCCGGACTGGATAAGATCGCGCGCCGCCAGAAGCCGCTTGTCGGAGAGATAGTTGTGGATGGATGTGCCGGTCTCCTCACGGAAGCGGCGCATCATATGGTATTTGCTGATAAAAAACTGCGCGGCCAGATCGTCAATGGAGATGTCTTCGGCAAGATTGGCTTCCAGATAGCGCAGAATGTCCAGGATCTTGCCGTCCCTAGGTACGACCGGCTGCGGGAGCTCGGAGCCGGTTTTCTGCATTGCACGCCCGATTTCCACGAGAAGGCGCAGCAGCGTACAGCGCGAAAGGATCGCATTCTCGCCGCCGCTCGCGGCCATTTCGCTCTCGAGCTGCTCTGCCAGCGAGCGAAGCCGCCGCCGGACGTCCTCCGCCGGGCGAAGCACATGACCCGGCTTACCGGAGAATACGTCTTCGAGCGAATAGTCCGGCACGGAATTTTCCGCGAGCAGGGAAGGAGAGATATAAAGGATCATGCGCTCATAGGAAATTCCCTCTTCAAATTCGGGCTTATGTACGCACCGGCTGCCGACGAGCACAATGTCGCCGGGCAGCAGAAGATAGCGCCGCCCCTCTACGGTATAGCTGCCGCTGCCCGAGAGAAGAAGCACGATCTTGCAGAATTCGTGATAGTGGTAATCAACCTTCGTGCCGCGGTCGTCTTTCAGGTGAAAGAGTCGGAAATCCTCCAGCAGGTATCCGCGCTTTTCATAGTTTTCGTCCATGACGGCCTCCATAAAAGCATCTTTTGCAAAGAGTATAGCATAGATTGCGTTTACTTTGCAAGGCGTGCGCAGTAAAATATAGCACGAAAATACTCAGTGGAGGTTATGTGCAATGAAGAAGTTTATGAAGAAATACGGTTTCATTACACTGATGCTTCTCGGCATCGTCGCCGGCTGTATTGTCGGTGCGGCATGGCCGGGGGCTACGGCTCTCGAACCGTTCGGGACGCTGTTTATTAATATGATGTTCTGCGTCGTTGTGCCGATGGTGTTCTGCTCCATCGCCTCGGCGATCGCAAACATGAGCTCGGCAAAACGCGCCGGGCGCATCATGGGCATCACGGTCGGAACGTTTCTTTCTACTGCTGCCATCGCTGCGATTTTGATGTACGTCATCGTCCGTTTCATTCCCGTGTTCACCGCTGCGCCCAGCTATGAGGAGTCCGGCGTCGGTACCGTGGATATTGGAACGCTCATCATCAACTTCTTCACGAAGCCCGACTTTACCGAGCTATGGAGCCGCCGCGCCATCCTCCCGCTGATCGTTGCGGCGATCATCTTCGGTTTCGGCATTCAGATGTGCGGCGGCCGCGAATCCCGCGTGGCGCTGCTGCTCAATGACCTCACGGACATTCTTCTGAAGGTCATCAAGCTCATCTCCTACTATGCGCCTGTCGGCTTCTTCGGCTTTTTCGCCTCCCTCGTCGCGACGCACGGCTCGGACTTCGTCTCCAACTACGCTCGCGCCATCGGTATTTACTATGTCGTTTCCGTGATCTATCTGCTCATTTCGTCCCCGCTGTACGCCCGCTTCGGCGGCGGCAAGGGTGCGGCTAAGGTCATGTTCCGGCACCTCTTCCGTCCGGCGGCGACCGCGTTCGGCACCTGCTCCTCGGTCGCAACGATCCCGGTGAACATGGAAGTCTCGGAGGATACCGGCATTTCCAAGGAAGTTTCCGATATCGTCATGCCCCTCGGCGCTACGATGCACATGGACGGCTCGGCCATGGGCGCCATCATCAAGGTCGCGTTCCTCTTCGGCATGTTCGGCAAGGACTTCGGTACGGGTGAGGCGATCCTGGCGATCGTTGTGGCGGTGTTCTCGTCGGTTGCCATGTCCGGCATTCCCGGCGGTGGCGGCACGGGCGAGCTGGTGCTCTGCTCGATGTTCTTCCCGGATCACCTTAACGTGGCGTTCCCGATCGCTCTTGCCATCGGCGAGCTGATCGACCCGCCCGCGACGATGGTCAACGCTGCCGGCGACTACGTGGTGAGCTTCATCGTCTCCCGCTTTGTAGACGGCAAGGAATGGCTGCAGAAAAAGCTGCATGGCGCGAAAACCGACGCTGTCAGCGAATAAAATATAGCCAGACAAAGGCTCCGGACGATCCGATCGTCCGGAGCCTTTTCTCATAATATGCCGGTTATCGCTTCGCGGCGCGCATCGCGCGGCCGCTCGTGCGCATGGCGTCGGTGTTGAGCGCTTCACCGTCAAGAATGAGCTGGCCGTTGATAAAGACCTTTTCTATGCCGAAGGAATGTCCGCGATCCTCTTCTCCGGCTTTGAGCTTATCTTCGTTGAATACGGTAAGGTCGGCGAAATAGCCTTCGCGGACGTATCCCCGCTCCGGAATGGAGAACCGGTCGGCTACGCCGCCGGTCATTTTGCGGATCGTCCGCGGCATAGTGTCGCCGGTGCCGTTGAGGGAGTATTTGAGAAATTTGGGGAAGCAGTCGTAAATGGCGGGGTTCTGCACGCCGTGCGGCTCGACCCAGGCGTCAGTCATATAAAGGCACACATCGTCGCGGGAGAGATCGCTGACGATCTCCGGCGTGCTGTACGGCCCCATGTTGACACGGCCCTTGAAATCGCTCATTTCGCAGAGATCGAGATAGGCGTCGATGTCGGTTTTTCCCATTTCTCTGGCAATTTGCGCCACGGTCTTTCCCTCGTATCGCTCGTTCCCCTCGCCGACGTAAGCAATGGTGATATCATCCCAGCCAAAGCCGAGAAGCGCGATGCTCATTTTGGCGAGCAGGGAAAAGCGGAGCTTGTTCACAGGACGGCGTTTTTCTTCCGCACTGAGCGCCTGATACCACGTCGGCATAACGACTGTGATGACGGATACGCCGAGCAGCTCGCTGTATATATCAAACTGCGCGTCCACGCCGTTTTCCCGCATCCGATAAATGATCTCCTTGAGCTCATCCTTACAGCGGAACGAGCGGCGTCCAACGAAGATCGCGTGGGAGTACTGGAGCTTCATGTGCGTGCCGCGCGTGATCTCTACCAGCTCGTCGAGCGCGCGGAGAAGGTGCGGCCGGCCAAGCAGGGGATAGGTCATGGAAACGGCGCTGCATGCTCTCGGATGCACGGTCATCGGAAGGTCATACCGCTCGGCGAGACGAGCGACCTTTTTCAGCTCTTCGATCGAAACATACAGTCCCGGTTCGTACATCAGCCCGAGCGACACGCCGCAGGCGCCTTCCTTCAGGCTCTGCTCCATGGTGCCGAGCATCTGTTCCTCTTCGGCGGGCGTCAGATCGCGGCCGTCAAAGCCGGTGATACCGGCGCGCGCGGAGCAATGGCCAACGAGAACGGCGATATTGCAGGGGGAGCGACCGTCTGCGGCGTCGAGCAGCGCGCCGGCCGACGGGTACACGCCGGTCTCATCCCCGCGGTAGCCGAAAAGCCCGCCGCCGATCTTGTCGAGATACGGCGTATCCGGAGTGAACCCTGTGGCGGAAAGACCGCAGTTGCCGGTGATGAACGAGGTGATGCCCTGTCGGATGAACGGCTCAAAAAACGGCCGGGGATCCTTGCGGATAGCGAACCAGTCGTTGTGTGAGTGAGCGTCCATAAACCCGGAGGACACGGATAGACCCTGAAGATCTATCACCTGCGCTCCGTCGCAGATAAGTCCCTCGCCGATCTTTTCAATGCGGTCGCCGCGGACGAGAATGTCGCCGAGAAAAGCGTCCGCACCCGTCCCATCATAGATTTTGCCGTTTTTTAAAAGAATATCCATAAGCGCCTCCGTTTCCGGAATTAAGTTTTTTGTAATTCGGTTTGTAATTCGGTAAGTCCTCGTCAGAACAGGCTTAGCTGGGTCTCATCGGTCTTGTCTGTGAATGTGCGTAGGTAGGTGAATATTTCCGCATTATCATGCATCATGCCGTGCTCCTTGCAGAAGGCGTGATAGAGACGCATGAGCTCGGCATTGCGCGGGCTGGTGTTTTCATAGGAAAGACCGAAGGTGCGGATGTACTGCTCCTTCATGCCGGGAAACAGCCGGTCGAGCTGCGCAAAAAAGTATTCGCGGTTCCCTTCGCGGAGCGTTACTCCCATGCTGAAGCAGATGACGCCCTTGACCTTCGCTTCGGCGCAATAGCGCAGAATGCCGAGAATGTTTTCCTCCGTGTCGTTGATAAACGGCAAAATGGGGGAGAGCCACACAACCGTGGGGATCCCGGCTTCATGGAGCTTTTGCAGCGCGGTGAAACGTTCTGCACTTGTACAGACGTTCGGCTCCAGCTTCAGGCAAAGCGCCTCGTCGTAAGTTGTAAGCGTCATCTGCACCACGCATTTTGTCCGCTCGTTGGTGGCCTGCAGGAGATCAATGTCGCGCAGCACGCGGTCGGATTTTGTTTGCAGTGTGAAGCCAAAGCCGTACCGGAGCGCGAGCGAGAGCGCGCCGCGAACATAGCCAAGCTCCGATTCAAGCGGGATGTAGGGGTCAGTCATTGCGCCGGTGCCGAGCATGCAGGCGCTGCGCTTGCGTCGGAGCGCGTCTTCCAGAAGCGTAAGAGCATTTTCTTTGACTTCAATATCCTCGAAAGCGTGATGCATATGATAGCAGCGGCTTCTTGAATCGCAGTAAATGCAGCCGTGCGTGCAGCCGCGGTAGAGATTCATCCCGTTTCCGGCGGAGAGAATGCCTTTGGCCTGAACGTAATGCATCTGTCTCAGGCGTTGTTTTTCAGGGGGAGCACCATGTAATCAGAGGCAAAATCTTCCCCGTTGACCTTGAGAAATGCGGGGATCGTTCCAATCTTTGTAAATCCAAACCTTTCATACAGGCGAATGGCGCGGTCGTTATCGGAGCGCACCTCAAGCTCCAGCTGCTCGATGCCGTTTTTCCGGGCGAAAGCAAGGAGCGCCTCCATCAGCGCCGTGCCGACGCCGCTATGCCACGCGCACTGCCGGACGCTGATGCCGATCGAGGCGCGGTGGCTCATGCGCCGTTTCAGCCGGCTGACGTTGGCGATGCCGATGATCTCGCCATCCGCTTTTGCCGCGTACATCACGTCGTCAGACGAATCGAGCATGGAACGAAGAAACGCTTCTTCAACTTCCACGGCAATGGGGATACCTTCCGCACCCATGTTGAGATTGTCCGTCTCCCCGCCGACGATTTTCAGGTAGTCCAGTATTGCCGCGGCGTCCTCCGGACGGGCATTTTCTATGATAAAATCGTTCATGGCCATGCTCCGTTTCTGATTTACATTTAATTATTTATATTTATAGCATATCCAACAGAAAAAACAAGAGAAAATGTGAAAAGCCGCGGCAATCCTAAACGAATTGCGGCGATCCAGGCGAAGAACACGGAAAAATATTCTTTGAAGAAAGGCACCAAGTCAATTTATCGCGGAAAAAAACAAACTGGAAGTCCTCTCAAACTATGCCATACGGCATGGTTTGAGAGGGCTTCTTTTTGCTATACTTCGCGCATAAGGAAAACCGAACGCACTATGACGACAAAGGAGGACAACATGAAAAACACACTGAAAACTGAATTTCCCGGCATCGGGGACGCACAATTTCACATCCGCTTGACGGAAGGCCAGATTTCCCCCTACGTTCTGCTGCCGGGCGCGCCGGAACGGGTCGAACTTGTCAAAAAGCAGTGGAAAAATGCGGTAGATCTGGAATTCAACCGGGAGTTTCGTTCCGCAAAGGGTACCTATGACGGCATGGATATTGCCTGCGTCTCCACCGGCATCGGCACGACGAGCGCCGAGATTTGCCTGCACGAGCTGAAGAACATCGGAGCGCACACCACCGTTCGCATCGGTACCACAGGCGCAATCTCGGAACGGTTTCAGCCGGGTGACCTTATCATCCCTGTGGCTGCCATCCGGGCAGATGGTACCAGCGATTGCTATGTGGACAAGTCATTCCCTGCTGTTGCCGATCGTATGGTCGTGAATGCCCTTTGCGAAGCCTGTGAGCGCCTTGGCTACCGTTATGGGACAGGAATCATGTACAGCCCGTCTTCACTCTACATCGGGCAAGGGCGCAAAATCAGTGAAAATGGTTTCTGGCCTTCTCGTTCCGAGCACCTGATTGAAGATTTGCGGCAGGCCAGAGTGACCAATATCGACACGGATTCCGCCGGGCACTTCATCGTAGGGTATCTGCATGAGATGCGCAGCGCCTCCATTCTGGCCGTTATAACCAACCGTATTACCGGGGAGTGGGCAACGGACAAGACTGGCGAAGACCGCGCATGCCGCGCCGCCTGCGAGGCGATGAAGATTCTGAAGGAGTGGGACGAGCATCCCGCCAAGTATTCCATTCGCTGAAACGGAACAGTGAAAGAAGACAACAGCCGTGAGCACAGAAAGCGGAAAAGCCGTGATCGGATTTCTGGATTCGGCAAAGCTTGAACTGGAGCAAGCCGTGAATACGTCGGAATAATCCCTGTCTATGAGAGCATTTTTACCGATGCGGTCCGGGCTGCTGACCGCAGGCGCGATCATATAGTTCTTTCTCAAATACAGCTCTGGCTTTACGAGATCACCTGAGATGAAAACACCGTCACTCTTAAAAAAGAACGGCTCCTCACCGATATTTCCGCCGCGCAGCACCGCTGCCATTTTGTCCGCCTTGATGATATGAGATGAGAGCGTCCTTTTTGTATGCCGGCTCTGATATATTTGAGAATAGATCACCCACACGGCGCCATTCCCAGGATGAAGACACCTCAAAAGGGGCTGAATCCGCCGGCGACCGCACTTCATCGCCGATTTTCTCATAAAGAGTATTATAAAAATTCGGCTGTTTAACGAATACCCCGGTATAAAGCACGAAACCCCGCCGCAGAAATGTTCTGCAGCGGGGTCTGCTCATTGTGCCGAAACGGCTGAAAAGCTTGTTTTAAGCGGATTTCGGGCATAAAAAAGCCCATCGTAATTTTGATAGAAACCAATTAAGGTGGGCAGCTTTTACCGATTGCACCACTATTGGGGAAAAGTATATGGCTGTGCTATGCCCGACAAACTGGAAGTTATCGATTTCTTTGTGCGCTATATCTAACGGACAGCACAATGC
>ERZ827168.576-NODE-576-length-58442-cov-8.811962_pt1 | contig 58442 bp, 65 predicted proteins | sample MGYA00519868_ERZ827168 | MGnify/ENA primary metagenome ERZ827168 (study PRJEB31778, sample SAMEA3449271) | human gut metagenome | biome: human gut; feature: human-associated habitat; material: faeces | place: United Kingdom | collected 2010/2012 ... | reverse complement strand
ATCATGGAGCCGATGGCGAGCAGGTTGTCATAGTCGATGGGGGTATCCAGCAGCGACGCAGGGATGCAGCCGCCCGAAGGACCGCCGGTCTGCGCAGCCTTGAACTTCTTGCCGTTGGGGCAGCCGCCGCCGATATCATAGATAATCTCGCGCAGGGTAGTACCCATGGGAATCTCGACAAGACCGGTGTTCTTGATCTTTCCGCCGAGCGCGAAGACCTTGGTGCCCTTGGACTTTTCGGTGCCCATGGAGGCAAACCATTCCGGTCCGTTGAGGATGATCTGCGCGACGTTGGCGTAGGTTTCAACGTTGTTGAGGATAGTGGGCTTATCGAACAGACCCTTGACCGCCGGGAACGGAGGACGGGGACGCGGCTCGCCGCGCTTACCCTCGATGGACTGCATCAGAGCGGTCTCTTCGCCGCAGACGAATGCGCCGGCGCCCAGACGGATGTCCAGATCAAAGTCGAAGCCGGTGCCCAGAATGTTCTTGCCCAGCAGGCCGTATTCGCGTGCTTCGTTGATGGCGACCTGAAGACGCTTGACCGCAATGGGATATTCCGCGCGGACATAGACATAACCCTGGCTGGCGCCGATGGCGTAGCCGGCAATGGCCATAGCTTCCACAACGGCATTAGGATCGCCTTCCAGAATGGAGCGGTCCATGAACGCACCGGGGTCGCCTTCGTCGGCGTTGCAGCAGACATACTTCTGATCGGAGACGGAGTTGGCGGCAAACTGCCACTTCATACCCGTGGGGAAACCTGCGCCGCCGCGGCCGCGCAGACCGGAAGCCTTGATGGTATCGATGACTTCCTGGGGCTTCATCTCGGTCAGAACCTTTGCCAGCGCCTTGTAGCCGTCAAAGGCGATGTATTCGTCGATCTTTTCGGGATCGATGACGCCGCAGTTGCGCAGCGCAACGCGCTTCTGCTTTTTATAGAAATCGACCTCGTCCAAAGACTTGGTAGCGCCTTCCTCTTCGACCGCTTCCTTGCACAGCAGATGACGGACGATGCGGCCTTTAACCAGGTGCTCGCTGACGATCTCGTCCACGTCCTCCGCCTTGATGTGGGAATAGAACGCGCCTTCGGGATAGACAATGACAATGGGGCCCATGGCGCAAAGACCGAAGCAGCCCGTGCGCACGACCTTAACTTCCTTCTCCAGGCCGGCAGCCTTGATCTTCTCCTCAAACAGACGGATCAGCTCAGGGGAACCGGAGGAAGTGCAGCCCGTACCGCCGCAAATCAGAACCTGCGAACGAAACAAGTCCATGTTCTAAAACCTCCTAGAATGTGTACCTTATTTCTTTTTGCAACCGGACAAAGCCGGGCTGTTTACTCCACTGCGCCGATGGTGTATTCGGTCACAGGTTTGCCGTTGATCAGGTGTTCGCCAACCACGCGCGCGACCTTTTCGGGGGTCATCAGCACATAGGTGACCTTCTCCTGGCCGGGCATATACACTTCGACCATGGGCTCCAGGCGGCACACGCCGATGCAGCCGGTCTGCGTGACCATGGCGTCCTGAACGCCGCGGCGCTTGATCTCCTCGACAAACTCCATCATCACAGGGCGGGCGCCGGCCGAGATGCCGCAGGTGCCCATGCCCACCACCACGCGGATGCTGCGGTGATCGTTGCGCAGATTGATATCGTCCAGCGTGCGCTGGCGAATAGCTTCCAGATCCTTGATGGATTTCATAAAATTACGCACCTCCGTGTAAAGATTCGATACCTTCTTCGAGATAATCCTTCATCCAGGAGACGACCTCCGGGCTGTCCAGCGGGACAGGACCCAGGACGGCTCTGATCTCCTCGGTATCGAAGGAAAAAGACTGTCCGTCGACCAGATAGTCGAGATGAAAATGAAATTCGGGATTGGATACGACCAGCGAGATCATCGTCGCGGCCAGATCGCCCAGCGGTGGACGGTCAATGGAGGACAGCACAAAACCAGCCCGCATCTTCGTGCCGGCGCCCACAGTGGATTCGATGGAAAAGGTGCCGCCGGTAAGCTCGGCGTTTTCCTTGAACATCGGAATCCCCAACCCCACCTTGCGTGTGGTGCGCGTGGTGGTAAAGGGCGAGGTGACGGTTTTGAGAAAATCGGGTGCCATGCCCTTGCCGTCGTCGGACAGCGTAATGGCCACCAGATCCTTTTTGTGGTCGATCTCCACGATGATGTCCAATCTGGATGCCCCGGCCGTCAGCGAGTTCTGCGCAAGATCCAGAATGTGCAGTGATAGCTCACGCATAAGCGCTCCCTCCCGGATCGGATCATTTCTTTGGGGCGGAATCAGTACTTCGCCAGGATAGCCGGAATCTCATCAGGCGTCAGACGTCCGTAAACCTCATCGCCGATCATCATGACCGGAGCCAGACCGCAAGCGCCGAGGCAGCGGGTGGCGTTGAGGGTAAACTTGCCGTCGGCAGTGGTTTTGCCGACCGGAACGTTGAGCTCTTCAGCCAGTCTGTCGAGCACGGCCTGAGAACCCTTGACATAGCACGCCGTGCCCAGGCACACGCCGATGACGTGCTCGCCCTGCGGCTCCAGCACAAACTGCGCATAGAAAGTGGCGACGCCGTAAACCTCGCTCAGCGTCACGCCCAGGCCGTCCGCGATGAACTGCTGCACTTCCTTGGGCAGATACCCAAAGATCGCCTGCGCTTCCTGCATAACGGGCATCAGCGCACCCTTGGTTCCCTTTTTCGCGTCGATGACTGCCTGAAGTTGCTGATACTTTTCCTGATCTTTGCAGCAATTGGAAGACATTGACCTTCGACCCCCTTGATGGTTGTTGTGTAAATCATGACATTTTTTTATCAGTGCCATTCGTTATGAGTTTAGCACACTTTATGTAAAAAAGCATCGTTTTTTCGGGACAAAAAAGCGCGCAATGTTGGATTTTACAATCAGTATGCCTATGCTAATTCCGACAAAATTCATGAATTGTATTTTTCTCTTTCAATACTGATAAAGCAATATCAAGCTTCGTTATTTATTTAACTACTGATTGATTTATGAAACCATACGCATTCGGCACGCCTGCAAATATTCAAACAGTGCCTCCGCAGACCGCTCCGGCAAGTCCAGAAAGAATTCCCTTTCCGAAAGGTCTCCTAGCCGGTGCGCATCCGAAGCATAGAGAATTTTATAGTTCCCCGTGTCCACCCAGGGCGCGGGCGCGCCGCGATAGACCTCCAGCGCGGAAAACACAGGTTTTTCGGGCAGAAAGCCGAGGTTTCCGAGCAGGGAGTTGGACGAGCGGTTGATGTGCGCCGCCACGCAGATGCCGCCCGCCTCGGTGCAGCGGCGTTCGATCTCCACAATGCTCAGATCGGTCGCCTGGATCAGCAGTTTGGAAAGCTCCCCTTGCGCTTCATCCTCCGGGCCGAGGATCATTTGGTTGCCGAAAATTCGCTTGTTGTTGGGCAGGGGCGGCAGATGGTCATAGATCATCCGGCCAAAATCCACCGCAGGATCGACCGCCGGAAAATAGCAGAGAATGTGTACCTCCTCCGACGAAGTAACCTCGATCCCCGGCAGCAGACATACACCCATCTCCCGCGCGGCAAGCGCGGCTGCGGGCAGATTTTCCGCCGCGTTGTGGTCGGTCAGCGCAATGCAGTCCAGATGCTTGACATACGCCATCCCGGCGATGTTGCAGGGCGTCATGTCGTCGTCCGCGCAGGGGGACAGGCAGGAATGGATGTGCAAATCAACGGCGCACTTCATCATTTTACGGGGTTGCCCAGCCCCAGCGCATACATCTCGCCCGCCAGCTCATAAGAGGTTTTGCTGCTGCCCAGCACGGGGACGCCCTCCTCCGCCGCCTTATCCAGCACCTCTTTGGACATTTCGATGTTTTCGGGAATCAGCACGCACGCCATATCCAGCAGGGTTGCCACGGCGATGACATTGATGTGGTTCATCACGGTGATCCACGCCGTTCCCTGCGCGCCCTTTGCCATCACCCAAGACAGCAAATCGCAGACATAGGCGCTTTTGACCTCTCCTTCGAGATCCACGCCCTCGTTGAGCACCTTCGCGCCGAGCTTTTCGGCAAGTTCTGCCACCTTCATCCGTTTTCCTCCTTATTATTCTGTCTTTATTTTCTCGTCTTTTCCGACATATCCACCATTTGCCTGGACATCTGCTGGATGCGCTGCTTCAGCTTGAAGATGCAGTCCAGCTCCACCGCAAACCCCAGCACCACGTCCTCCGCCAGCGCTCGGCAGGAGGGAGATCCGCAGGAGCCGCAGTCCAATCCCGGCAGCCCGGAGAGCACCTGCTCGATGCGCTCCATCTTCTCCAGCGCGGTATGAAAATCCTCGTCCAGCTGCATGGCGTTGTTGGGTTGAAGCAGCAGCTCCGTGCGCATCTCCTCGCTCGTCAGCTCGATTCCCTCCGCATCGGATTTCACGCGCGGCAGGTTTTCGGTCAGCTTCCGCAGCCGGTTCTTGGCCACATAGGTGTTTTCAAACGTCAGCGGCCCGCCCAGGCACCCGCCCACGCAGGCCAGCCCTTCAAAATAATCCAAATCGGAGAGGTCTCCGTTTTCGATGCTTTCCAGCACCTGAATCACATTCTCGATGCCGTCCACAGCCAGCGAGTTTTCCACGCCGACCGCCATCATCTCGCCGCCGGTCTGCGCCCAGCCCACGCCGTAGGTTCCGGCGTGCTGCAAACCCTCAAAGTGCCTTGCGCGCTTGAGTTCGGAATTGAGCATCCCATAGACGTCCATGATGGAAATAACGCCGTCCACATTGGACTTGCGCAACAACTGCGGCGCCCGAACCTCGGTCATTTTGGCGGGACAGGGTGATAGAAAGAAGATGCCCACATCTTCGGGCGAAGCGCTCATGTTGCGGCAGACGCGCTTTCTTGCTGCAATCGCAGCCGCTTCCATGGGCGAGATCACATCCACCACATTGTCCAGCAGCTCCGGGAACCGCACCTGGATCAGCCGCACGATGGCCGGGCAAGCGGAGGAGATCAACGGCATACCATTGTGAACCTTGCGGTCGCGCACGCGCTGCGCGATTTCGCGGGAGACGTATTCCGCGCCGCGAGCCACTTCATAAACATCGTCAAACCCGATGGCGATCAGCGCGTCGAGCAGCCGGCCGATATCGTTGAGGCCCTTGAACTGACCATAAAGCGTCGGCGCAGGCAGCGCAACCTTGATCTTGAACGATTTCATGTGCTCCAACGGCTCGGTCACGGCCACCTTGGCGTGATAGGGACATCGCTTGATGCACGCGCCGCAGTCAATGCAGCGCTCCTTGATGATATGCGCCGTTCCGCCATAGACGCGAATCGCCTCAGTCGGACAGTGCTTCAGGCACGTGGTGCAGCCCTTGCACTTTTCCTTTTCGAGCATGACGGAATGGTAGTAGACAGGTTGAGCCATACGCTTCCCCTTTCTCTTTTTTTACAGGTCTTCAGCGTACCGGCGCGAGGGCGAACTTCATCACGATCTCCGTGCCCTTGCCCACTTCGGACTGAATGCTGAAATCGTCGGCGTTCCGTTTCATGTTGGGCAATCCCATGCCCGCGCCGAACCCCATGACCCGCACCTCTTCCGGCGCAGTGGACCAGCCTTCGCGCATGGCCAGCTCAATGTCGGGTATGCCGGGGCCGCGGTCGGTCACGCGCAGCATCACGTCGTCCTGCGTGACGGTAAAATCGATCTGTCCTCCCAGCGAATGGATGATCAGATTCAACTCCACTTCATAGGAGCTAACCGCGACGCGGCGGATCACCGAGCTGTTGACGCCCAGCTTTTTGAGCGTGCGCTTAATCTTTGCCGACGCTTCGCCCGCGGTTACAAAATCCCCCTTTTCCACCGGAAAGGCTTCAGAATACAGCGACATATTACTTTCTCCTCCTCCCTACGCCGGTCAAGCCGTTGGAATAGAGGATGCCGCTGGTGCAATAGAGCGTATGATCCGTACAGAGCAGCACCATGCCGTTTTCCTCCGCCATTTCAATGATATCGGAAGTGGGCTTCTTGCCGCGGACAAAGACGATACACTCCAAATCCACCATCTCCGCCGTGCGGATGACGTGTTCGTTGACCAGTCCCGTGAGCAGCACCGTAGAACCTGTGACATACGCCAGCACATCGCTCATCATGTCGGAGCTGAACGCCATGTCCACTTCCTGATCCAGCTTGTCCGCTCCCACCAAAACCTCAGCTTCCAGCAGGCGCGCGATCTCCCGTATAACCATAAAAGGCCTCCTTTGTGAATTATTCGTAAATCATCGCCGTGTAAGATTGATATTCAGTTAAGTTTCCAATCCCAGTATACTTGATTTCAGAGGAAAGTTCCAGTACATTTTCGGGTGGATTGTCGATTATTTTCGCAATTTCTTCTTCCGCCTTTTTCATCACTGCGTCCAATCCGGAAAGCGCGCCGTCCGCGTCCTCGATCAGCACGCCCTCAAAGGCGTTCTCCCGCGCGGTACGCAGCTTTTCACACTGCGTTTCCAACCGCTGCAACGCCTGCTCCTGCGTGCACACCCCGGCATCCAGGTCCTGCCACAGATCCGAGAGCAGCCGCCCCGTCTGCTGCCAGACGGCAAAAGCGTCCCGCACGCCGTCAATGCGCCGCGCGCTGGCGGTCAGCTTCATCTCCACCGGCTCGGCACAGATCGTCTGCACGTCGGACTCAATTTTTTCCTCCCTGCGCATCCGCTCGGCCACGTTCCGACAGGCCTGTTCGCTTTCATAGGCGGAAAGCAGCACGGTATAGCCCTCTTCGCTGCGCACAAAGCCCGCGCCGCCGCGCGCTGCAAATTCTGCGGCGGATTGTTTTGCCTCTTCCAATGTCTCATACTTTCCCGCGGTGAGCGCAAAGGCTTCCACGGCGGGAAAGGCTACGGTCTCCGTGATCTCATGCTGCGGGACAGGCGTGAGGTCAATCGTCTCGACCGACTCCGGCGTTCCCTCCGTTTCCGCTTCCCCCGCAAGCCGGTCGTGCAGCCAGTTGCCCAGCCCCATCGCCAGCGCCAGATAGAGCGCCAGTCCGGCAACGACCGCTGCCAGCAGCCACCCGGCGGCAGTCCCCCGCCTGCGCACGGCCGAGGTTCGGTAAGCGGAATGATAACGTCTTGTCCTCCTCTTCATAACTGCGCACCTCCTCATTCCGTAAAGGCTATGACGGCGGGCGCGCAGATAGAATCGCGGTTGCAATCGTTGGGCAGGATGCGGTATAATGTTAAAAAATAAAGAAGATCAGGGAGGAACCGCTCATGCCGCAGGTTCATCTGGACACCATTCCCATCTGGGACGCCTATAAACTGGACACCGAATGCCCGCTTTGCGCATTGGAGGACGCTTGCGAAAAGCAGTTTCTGGACATTGCGCTGGGCGGCGCGATGATGGAGCCGGATACGCGCATTGCCACCAATGAGCGCGGATTTTGCAGCCGCCATTTCGAGCAGCTCTTCGGCGCGCAGAACAAGCTGAGCCTTGCCTTGATGACGCACACGCACCTCAAGGATGTGATGGCAGGGCTTTCCAAGGAGTCCGCCGCGCTGCTCAAAGCCTTGGATGCCGAGCAAAAGCGCAACCCCGTCGCGCGCGCCGCATCGGGCGTGACCAAGGCTTCTCCGTTCCACAAGCAGCTGGCCGCTTCAGCGGACTATGTGGAAGGCCGGATGCACAGCTGCTTCATCTGCGAACGGATCGATAACACGATGGATCGCTACATCGAGACGGTCTGCTATCTTTATAAGAAAGACGAGGCTTTCCGCAAGGCGTTTGCGGAATCCAAGGGTTTGTGCCTGAAGCACTACCCGATGCTGCTGCGCGGCGCGGGCAAGCACTTAAGCGGGCAGACGCAGCTGGACTTTGTGCGCACGCTGATTGAGCTGGAGCAGAAAAACCTGGAGCGCACAGAGCACGATCTTGAATGGTTCACACTGAAGTTCGACTACCGCAACCAGGACAAGCCCTGGGGCAACAGCAAGGACGCCGTGGAGCGCACCATCAACAAGCTCAAGGGCCGCGCCATCGACGCCGAGCGCGAATAAGCGCAAAACTCCCCTTTCCCATCAATGGAAAAGGGGAGTTTTGCAACACACGGAGGAGATTATTTCTCCTCTTTCTTTTCATCCTTCTTATCTTCCTGGCCTTTTTTCGGAATCATGTGATGCATGGGCGCATAGCACATCGGGCACAGGTCGGGATGCTTTTCCGACTCCATTTCATGGCCGCATTTGGTGCATACCCAAATCATGTCTCTGTTCCTCCCTTCGTCTGGATTTTTCTCTCTGTTTACATTGTAGCGCAGTCTTTTTTGCTCCGCAACCGAAACCCGAACATTTTTCGCCCGCTTTCCGGGATATGAAAAAGCCGCCGTCCTTACGGACAGCGGCTTTGTTTGCCTTAGAAACTGAGATTACAGCTCCGCGAAGTACTTGATGGTGCGAACCATCTGAGAGGTGTAGCTGTTCTCGTTGTCGTACCAGGACACGACCTGCACCTGATAGGTGTCGTCGTCGATCTTGGTCACCATGGTCTGGGTCGCGTCGAACAGGGAGCCATAGGTCATGCCGATGACGTCGGAGGACACGATCAGATCGGTGTTGTAGCCGAAGGACGCGGAAGAAGCGGCCTTCATCGCGGCATTGATGGAATCAATGGTCACATCCTTGCCCTTCACGACGGCCACGAGGATCGTGGTGGAGCCGGTCGGAACCGGAACGCGCTGAGCAGAGCCGATCAGCTTGCCGTTCAGCTCCGGAATGACCAGACCGATCGCCTTGGCAGCGCCGGTGCTGTTCGGAACGATGTTCTGCGCGCCGGCGCGGGCACGACGCAGGTCACCCTTGCGCTGCGGGCCGTCCAGAATCATCTGGTCGCCGGTGTAGGCGTGCACGGTGGTCATAATGCCGGAAACGATCGGATAGGTATCGTTCAGCGCCTTGGCCATCGGGGCGAGGCAGTTGGTGGTGCAGGACGCGGCGGAGATCACCTTGTCCTCCTTCGTCAGCACGTTCTCGTTGACGGAGAAAACGACGGTCGGCAGATCGTTGCCCGCCGGAGCGGAGATGACGACCTTCTTAGCGCCGGCCTCAATGTGAGCCATCGCCTTGGCCTTGCTGGTGTAGAAGCCGGTGCACTCGAGCACGACGTCAACATCCAGCTCGCCCCACGGCAGCTCGTTGGCCTTCGGCTTGGCGTAGATGGTGATCTCCTTGCCGTTGACGGTGATGGAGCCCGGCACCTTCACGGTCTTGCCGTCTTCCTCGAAGATCGGCTCCTTGGAGCTCACGGTATCCTTGTACTTGTAGGAGCCCTGAGCGGTATCATACTTGAGCAGGTGAGCCAGCATCTTCGGGCTGGTCAGGTCGTTGATAGCGACAACCTGATAACCCTCGGCGTCAAACATCTGGCGGAAAGCGAGACGGCCGATGCGGCCAAATCCATTGATAGCAACTCTAACCATTGGAAATCTCCTCCTAAAACTTTATCAAGTGTTTCCCTTGTGGGATTTCAACCCTCTCTATTGTACTCAAAAACCAGTTCTTTTTCAAGGCTTTTCCTGTTGATTTTGAAAAGAAATACGATATTTGTGAAGAATTTGTTTTGAAACGCATACGACACAGTGCCAAACGGGAGATTTTCCGTTAAAAAGGCACTTTTTGTGCGCGGTCAATCGTCAAAAAGTTAAGAATCTTTTTCGGCTTGAAGGTATTCGCTGCGCACATAACCCTCCATGACATCGGTTTTGACGTGCGCCCATCCGTCTTTGCTGACGGAAAGAACGATCAGCGGCTGATTTTTATAAAGCCGTCGGATGACCTCGGCAGACGTGTTGGGCTGCTCACGCAGATTGAGTGTGGAATCCTCGTCGATGTTGGAGACGACGGCCAGATATGCGCCCTCCGGCATTTGATTGGTGCTGACGGGCATCAGGGTCGGGCGAGGCGTCGGGCTGGGCGTTGGCGCGGGCGTGGCCATCAATTCCGCGTTGAGCGTCGGAAGCGGCGCGCTTCCCGTGTCATAAGAAACAAGCCCCATGCCCGGATAATAGAACGCGAGAATCTGCTCGTATGTCATGCCGTATTGGCGCGCCATCTGTTCCGCGCCGCGCTGGCTCATGCCCACGCCGTGCCCGAACCGGCGGGATTCGATCAGAAATGCGGAGCCAATATCGGAAACGGTGATCAATTCGTTTTGAGAGACGTTGATGCTCAACCCCATCGCGCGTTCCGCCTCTGTGAAAATCGGCAGCGTGACGGTCACGGCCTCCTTCACCTTTCGATAAGGCGAAAAAGCGGGCGTTGCCGTCGGCGCGGGCGTTTCATCCGCATGGGGCGTAGACGAGGTCGCGGGCTGCGGGGATGGCGTCTGGCGGAACGTGTAGTCTCGGACGGATATTTTGACGGTAAAGCGGAGCTCGGTCATCAGCCGCGAGTCGCCGTCATATTTGGGCGTGACGGCTTCTACAGATTGAATTTCGTCAAAGCGCACCAGCTCGCCGTCCGCTTCAACGCCCAGCGCAGAAAGCTGTTCCCCCATGGCCGTCGTGAGCGCCTGATGGAGCGCTTCGCCGATTCCCTTCTCCCCCGGCTTTTTTTGCAGCGTATAGCGCTTCACCACGCTGTTTCTGTTTTCCAAATCATACGGGTCGTCGCGCATATCCATGTAGCCGTAAGCGTCCGGGGCGTCCGTTGGCCAGACATGCTGGCCGAGCTCGGTTTGGCCGCCGTTGCTGGCGGAATAAAAACACGAGGCCAACGCGCCGCGATAAACGCCGCAAAGCCCTTTCGTTTCCGTCACAGCCTGCTCGGAAAGCGGGCTGGACGTCGTTCGGCCGCGATACGCCTGATCGTTTGTGGTATCTTCCACGTCGTATGCGCCGGAGGAACCGCTTTTGCGCAGCGCATACGTCCGGGCGGTGACGGCTTGTGCCTTGAGCGCTTCGAGCGGGAAGGAGTCGCCCATTTCAAACGGAACAACGCCGAGCAGATAATCCTCCACGTTGATGGTCAGGATGGGACGAATGGCGTTTTCAACGATGTCCAGCGATAAATCGCCCTCATACATCCCTGTGCCATCGTTCAAAAGAAGATAGCCGGGCGTTTCGCTCTGACAACGCACCAGCTTGATGCTGCTGCCCATAACGACGGCCGTTTGCCCGGTATGCAGCACCAGTTGATCCCCGCGGAGGACGACGACCAGCTTTGCGCCGTCAGAGAAGGACAGCCTGCCGTCCTGCGTGGCATACTGCCCCTTCACGGTGACGCGCAGCGTGTCTTCAACCTGCAAACGGCGCAGATAAACCCGGATGCTCGACGGCGTATCGGCTGACGCGGGGAAAGCGACGGCCATAATCAGGATAAGAAGCGCGAACGGCAGAACAAAGAGGCGCTTTTTCATACGCGGTCTCCTTTTTAGACAGATTTGAAAAATATGCACGTTCATTATAACAAAAATACATCGGAACTTCAATCCTGCGGAAACGATAGGCAGCCAAGCCTGTTTTTCCTAAAAGCGTGTTGAAGCGTGTTAAAAAAACTGCGCCGCTTCTCCTGACGGAAACTGCGGCGCAGAGGGGTTATGCTTCTTTCTCGCTCTGGTATTCGCGGCTCAGCTTGACAAAGTGGTCAAACAGCCTCTGGGCATGCGCGTCATGGTCGGAAAGATACTCCGGGTGGAACTGCACGGCAAAGATGCGGCTTCCGTCCTTGGCGCTCATGGCTTCAATGATGCCGTCCTCAGCGCGGCCATCGACCTGAAGGCCGTCGGCTGGCTTCTTGATCGCCTGATGGTGCATGCTGTTGGCCTTTATTTCGGTCGCGCCGGTGATGCGCTCAAAGACGCTTCCCTTTTCAAAGCAAACGGTATGCACCGGCTGGCTGAAAGGCGGCTCCTGCTGATGCGTTTTTTTCGGAATGTTCTGCTGGGATTCAATATCTTGGATGAGTGTGCCGCCCATGGCGACGTTGAGCACCTGAATCCCGCGGCAGATGCCGAAAATCGGCATGTTGCGCGCGATGGCCATCGGGATAATCAGCAGCTCGAAGATGTCGCGCTGCGGGTCGTCCTCTCCGCAGGCGGGCAGCGTTTCTTCGCCATATCGCGACGGCAGAACATCGCCGCCGCCTGCAAGAAGGAGACCGTCCAGACGATCCAGAATCGCTTTGGCGGTTTCTTCATCCTCAATTTCCGGCAGCAGCACGGGAATCCCGCCCGCGCGGAGCACAGACTGCATGTAGTTTTCGCGGACAAACATTTGGCGGTCGGCGACATTGTGCGAACCGGAAATGCCGATCAGCGGGCGATTCATTTTGATTCCCCCTTCTTGTTCTCATCCTTGTTTTTCTTGTCCTTTTTGCCGAAGGATTCGTTGTAGTTGTTGATGCACTCGACGATGACGCGGTTGGCGACTTCGCGGTTTTGCGCTTTGCTGACGACGGTTGTGCGCCCTTCAAGCTCCTTGTAAACGGTGAAGAAATGGCGGATTTCGTCAAGCAGGTGTTCCGGAAGCTGGCTGATGTCGAACATGTAGTTGTAATTCGGGTCGCCCAGCGGCACGGCGATGATCTTTTCGTCGCGCGCGTCGCCGTCGTTCATTTCGAACATGCCGATCGGGCGGCATTCCACCAGCGTCATCGGCTCGATGGCCTCCGAGCAGAGCACCAGCACGTCGAGCGGGTCGCCGTCGTCCGCATAGGTGCGCGGGATAAAGCCGTAGTTGGCCGGATAGTGCGTCGAGGTATACAGCACGCGGTCCAGACGCAGCAGACCCGTTGCTTTATCCATTTCATATTTGTTTTTGCCGCCGCGCTTGATTTCAATCACGGCCATAAAGCGATCGGGCGTGATGAGCGCCGGATCAATATCATGCCAAATGTTCATGCTTTCCTCCAAATGGATCGATTGTCAGGTCGTCGTTACAGCCGAGTTTGCAGCTCGCTGTAAATTCGGCTTTGCTCGGCCTTTGAGGCAACGCGGTCTCCAAACCAGAATTTCTGAGCTTCCACAGCCTGATAAAACAGCATGCCCAGTCCCTCGATGGCAGGAAGCCCGTTTTGCCTTGCCAAAGTGAGCAGCCGTGTTTCTCTGGGGTTGTAAACCGCGTCGAATACCGCCCCGCATCGGGCAATCACGTCGGCCGATACCGGGCAGGCGTCAACATGTGGGTACATTCCCACGGGCGTACAGTTGATTAGAATATCGTGCGCCTCGGCGCAATCCGCAAGCGGCCGAACGGAAAGACGATGCAATCCGTCCTGCTGCGTTTTTGCAAGCGCATGGGCAAGCGCGTTGCCCTTTTGCGCATCGCGGACGGCGAAGGTCACTCGTCCGCCGCGCGAAAGAAAGGCATACCCCGCCACGCGGGCCGCCCCGCCGCCGCCGAGAATGAGAACGTCGGCCTGATGGGTTTCAACGCCTCTCTCCTCGATGGCGCGCAGCATGCCCAGACCATCCGTGATATGGCCGATCATGCGCCCGTTCCGAATTTCAACGGTGTTCACCGCGCCGCAAACCTGTGCGGCCTCGTCAATATCATCCAGAAAAGGAAGGATTTTTTCCTTGTACGGAATGGTGACGTTAAACCCGGAAAAGCAGCTTCGGAAAACGTCCGTCACCGAACCGAGGCGTTCCGGCGGAACAGTGACAGGCAGATAGACCGCGTCAAGCCCCGCCGCGTCAAACAGCGAATTGTGGATGTAAGGCGACCATGTATGCGGCAGGGACTGCCCCAGCACCGCAAACCGCGCCGTTTCCGGCCCGATGCGTTCGTTCAGCATGGCATTTTCCTCCGTTGCGGTTTACAGGCGAAGCGTTGCGCTGCACTCCGTTTCGCAGGCCGCGAGAATCTTCTGCATCAGCGGGTTTACGTCGTCGTCGGAAAGGGTGCGCTCCGCGTTTCTAAACGTCAGGGAGAAGGCGACAGACTTCTTGCCGGAAAGGAGCTGAGCGCCGCGATAGATGTCAAACATCTCCGCTTTTTCAAGCAGCGCGCCACCCGTCTTGCGGATGACGTCCAGCACACTGCCGACGGTTGTGCCCTCCTCCATGACCAGCGCGATGTCGCGGGTCACGGCCGGGAACTTCGGCAGCGCGCGCACATGCCCCACCTTCGTGTGGAGCTCGCAGAGCATTTCCAAATTGACCTCGGCGATAATCGTCCGACGAGTGATTTCAAACGCCTGCATGACGTTCGGGTGCAGCTCGGCCACTGTTGCGATGCACCGGTCGCCCGCCATCAGCTTGGCCGCGCGGCCGGGATGGTGATACGGCTCCGCCCCCGGAACGATCTTCGCCTGAACGCCGAACTGAGAGAGCATGTCGATCACAATGTCACGGATCAGATAGAAATCCACGCCGTTGCCGTAAGCGCCGATGCACAGGGACGGCTGCTCGTGCGGCAGGTCGCCGGGCTTGCGCGCGCTGACGTCGAACACCGGCGCAATTTCGTAGAGCATGGCGGTTTCGTTATTTCGGCTCTGGTTGAGGGAAACCGTGCCCAGCATGCTCGGCACAAGGGTGCTGCGCATCACGCTGGTGTCTTCGCCCAGCGGGTTCATCAGCTTGAGCTGATTGCAGCGCGGATCATCCGCGCCCAAACCGAGCTTTTCAATCAGCTTCGGGCTGACGAACGAGAAGTTGCGGATTTCGTAAAGCCCCTTCGCGGAGAGAATACGACCCACGCGGTCGGCAAGCTGCATGTGAACGTTGCGCGTTCCGGTGGAGGTTTCGCCGCGGAGCATGGTGGACTTGATGTGCTCATAGCCGTAAATGCGCAGCACTTCCTCGGACAAATCGGCCTCGCCCTCGATGTCTTCGCGGAAATCCGGCACGACAGCGCGCAGCGTATCGCCGTCGAGCGTGGCTTTGAAGCTCAGTTGATTCAGAATACGCGCCATTTCCTCGCCGGGGATTTCCATGCCGATGCGCGCGTTGATGCGCGAAACGGAAGCGACGACCGTCTGTTCGGCCTTCGGCGCGGGATAGCAGTCGTAAACGTCGTCAATCACTTCGCCCGCGTTCAGCAGATTGACAAGCTGACAGGCGCGATCTGCCGCCTCACGGCAGGTTGCCGCGCAGACGCCGCGCTCAAAGCGGCCGGAGGCCTCGGTGCGCAGACCCAGCGCGCGGGTCGTCAGGCGGATATTCGTGCGGTCAAACGCCGCGATTTCAAACATAACCGTCGTCGTTCCCTCGGTGATTTCGGATTCTTCGCCGCCCATCACGCCCGCAATGCCGGTCGCGTTGGTCTGGTCGGCGATCATCAGCATATCGGGCGTGAGTGCGCGCTCCTTGCCGTCCAGCGTGGTGATGGTTTCGCCCGGATTGGCGCGGCGCACGATGATATGGTTGTCCTTCACCTTGGCCAGATCGAAGGCATGCATCGGGTGGCCGGTTTCCAGCATCACGTAGTTCGTGATATCGACGATGTTGTTGATGGCGCGAACGCCGGCGGCGTTCAGCGCTTTGCGCATCCACATCGGGGATGGGCCGATCTTCACGTTTCGAATCAGACGCGCACAGTAGCGCGGGCAAAGCTCGGTATCCTGCACGTCGATGTGCACATAGTCGTCCATCTTGCCGGGAACGGTTTCCACCTTGATCTCCGGCTTGCGGAATTGAGTTCCGAGCGTCACAGCCGCCTCGCGGGCAACGCCCCAAACGCTGAGACAGTCCGGCCGATTGGCCAGAATTTCAAAATCGACGATGGTATCGTCTACGCCGAGAATCGGGCGGACGTCCGTGCCGGGCTTATAATCCTCGTGGAAAATCAGCAGACCCTTATCGCCTACGGACGGATAGAGATAATCCGGCACGCCGATTTCCGGGCCGGAGCAGCACATACCGTCGGATTCCACGCCGCGGAGCTTGCCTTTTTTGATCTTAACGCCGCCGGGCAGAATCGCGCCGACCTTCGCGACCGGCACCAGATCGCCTTCGTGCACATTCGGCGCGCCGGTGACGATTTGAATCGGCGCGTCCTCGCCGACGTCCACGGAGCAGATCACCATGTGGTCGGAATTTTCGTGCTTGCGCACGGACAGAATCTTGCCCACGACGACATTCTGAACGGCGTCGTTCTGGTTATCCAGCCCCTCGACGCCGGTGCCGTGCATAATCATCGCGCTTTCAAATTCCTCCGGCGTTACGGGAATATCCGTATATTGCCGAATCCATTGCATTGGTACTTTCATTGCTTTATTCCTCCACCCTTAATCCTCGCGGAACTGCGACAGGAAGCGCACGTCGCCCTCGTAAAGCGCGCGCATGTCGGTAATGCCGTAGCGCAGCATGACGATGCGCTCAAGGCCTACGCCGAACGCAAAGCCACGGTATTTTTTGCTGTCGATGCCGCACATGTCCAGCACCTTCGGGTTGACCATGCCCGCGCCAAGCACTTCGATCCAGCCCGTGCCCTTGCAGACGCGGCAGCCCTTGCCGTGGCAGTTGACGCAGGTGAGATCGACCTCGGCGGACGGCTCGGTGAACGGGAAAAAGCTCGGGCGGAAGCGCGTAGTTACGTCGTCGCCGTAAAGCGCCTTGGCAAACGTGTCAAGCGTTCCCTTCAAATCGGCCATTGTCACATCCTCGTCGATGACAAGACCCTCCATCTGATGGAAAACCGGGGAGTGCGTAGCGTCCACCTCGTCGGCACGGTAAACGCGCCCCGGGCAAACGATGCGGATCGGCGGTTTGCGGGAGAGCATGGTGCGCGCCTGCACCGGGGATGTGTGCGTACGCAGAACGATATTATCCTCGATGTAGAACGTATCCTGCGCGTCGCGGGCGGGATGGTTCTTCGGCAGGTTGAGCAGCTCGAAGTTGAACAGATCCAGTTCCACTTCCGGGCCTTCCACAACGTCGAAGCCCATGCCGGTGAAGACCTTCAGGAGCTGATCCTGCACCAGAGAGACGGGATGAATGGTGCCGATCGGCGCGTGCTTGCGCGGCTCGGTTACGTCGATCGCTTCGCGTTCGAGCTTCTTTTCCTGCTCGATCCGCTTGATCTTGGCGTCCAGCGCATCCATCTGCTCGGTCAGCTTTTCGCGAACGACGTTAATCATCTGGCCGGCCTTCGGGCGCTCTTCTGCGGGGAGCTGACCCATCGAGCGGAGCATCAGCGTCAAATCGCCCTTTTTGCCCAGCGTCTTCAAGCGAAGGGCGTCCAGCCCGGCTTTGTCGCGAATGCTTTCAAGCTGGCTGGTGGCTTCCTCCTGAATTTTGCGCAGTTGTTCTTGCATGTCCATGTGGTCTGTATCCTCCTTCTTTTCGAAAAAGAAAAAAGCCCCGTCCGCAAAGGGACGAGGCTGGTTTTCCTCGTGGTACCACCCAAATTCACCTCGCACCGCGCGGCGCAAGGTCTCTGATTCGGTAACGGGTCGTCCGTCTCCGCCTACGTATCAGCGGAGCAGCTCCTGAGTGAATTTCCCGCAGACATCCGCATGAAATTTCAGCCGCGTTTCATGCTCTCTAAAGGATCTCTTGGAGGCGGGCATTGTCTCAATCTTCGCCTTTCCTGCGTATTATACATGATTTTCTGCGGATTGGCAAGAGAAAATTATTGCAGATACTCGTTTTGCCCGCAATAACAAAATTCCCCCGGCCTGTGGTTTTCGCCGCAGGGCCAGGTTTCCTCCCCTTCGCTCACTTCTCCGATTTCATCCAGCAGGGATTCGATCACATACCGGCCGACAACCTGCTCGATTTCGCGCTCGTCCTCCGTGATGACGTATTCGTCCGCGCCATCCGGCGTGCAGTCCTGACGGACAAGCACCAGCCCGTCGTCCGAAAAATCGTCCGTTTCGTCTTCCTGCACAGCGCCTAAAATATGATAGAGCTTTCCGCTGTATTCCACGGTAGCCAGACGGCGCATCTCGGCGCGATTTCCTTCCGCGTCGCTGATTTCCACCAGCTCAATTTCTTCATCCGTTTCGTCGTTTAACAGATCCATCATATACATGCCTCAAATGCTTTGCCCGATATGGAGATTAGCGTTCTTCGCTCTGCTCGAGATAGGCTTCATAAATGCGTTCAATCAGCTTTTCATCGTCAAGGGATTGGAAACAGGGGTTTCCGTCTTCGTCCGTCGCCTTGCGCATGATAAAGCTCTCATCCTGCTCGATGTCGCCGCAGGCCTCCTCGCTGACCAGCAGCACGTATTCCTCGCCGTGGTACGGAATGGTGGCGTTCAGCAGGAAGCGGATCACATTGCCGTCCTCGTCTTCCATTTCGAGCACACCGTCGTCCTCGTCGGAATCATCCGCATCCGCATCAACGGAAGCGCTCTGCATGGCCTGCGCATCCAGATAGGATTGCAGAATCATCACAGCCGCCACCATATCCACCTTTTTCTTGCGGTTTTCGCGGCTCATGTTCGCCTCGAGCAGCGCGTCTTCAGCCAGCACGGTGGTCATCCGCTCGTCGTAATACGAAACGACAAGCCCCGCTTCTTCCAGCTTTTCGGCCAGCTGCGCGACCTTTTCTGCCTGAAATCCCCGTGAACCATCCATGTTGAGCGGCAGGCCGCAGAGAATGCGGTTGGTCTCATATTGCTGCGCGATCTGGCAGATTCGCCGAACGTCCGGCCCGTACCCCACGCGCGTGTACGTCTCGATGGGCTGCGCGGTGATGCCCAGCGCGTCGCTTACGGCAATGCCGATGCGGCGATCACCCACATCCAGCGCAACAATTCTCTCGTTCATGCTGTTCCCCTTAAACGTTTTTAGACAGGTAAAACTGAACCAGCTCTTCCAGCAGCTCGTCGCGGTCAATTCGGCAGATCAGGGAGCGCGCGTTTTGGTATCCCGTGATATACGTCGGGTCGCCGCTGATCAGATAGCCCACGATCTGCGTGATGGGATCATATCCCTTTGCAGATAAGGCGTGATACACGCAAAGCAGAATCGTTTGTGCGTCCTGCGGATTTTCGCTGATGGTTTTGAAGTGCTGCGTTCCCATTTCAGAATCGATCATATCCAATAACCCCTTCCTTAAACTGGCACACCCCCATTATACACGATAAGCGGCGAGGTTTCAACGCTTTATGATGGTTTCATCATAATTACCGCGCTACGGATCGACCAGAGGACGCTGCGAACCGTTACGATCAGCGGTATGGCCAGCACGACACCCCACAGCCCCATCAGACTGCCCAGAATGAATACGCCGATCAAAGCGCTCAGCGGCTTGATCGACGTGCTGGAGGCCGTAAAATAAGGCGTGACGAAATTGCCCTCAATCTGCTGAACGGCGATGACGACAATCAGCGCCAGCACGGCCTGACCGAATCCCTGCCCCAGCGCAGTCAGCAGGATGGGGACGCTGGCCAGAATGGGGCCGATATACGGGAAAACCTCGAGGATTCCCATAAAGACGGAGAGCAGCAGCGCGTCGTTGATCCCAAGGAGGAAAAGCCCGGTCAGCGTTGCCACAAACACAAACAGACTGGTTTTGAGCACGCCGGAAAGATAGCTCATCAAAGCGTTTTTGCACCCGAGACAGGCGGATAAGAATGCTTCGCGCCACGAGACGGGCAGCATGAGCAGCAGATGGCGGCCAATCTGCCGCCGCTCGCAAAGCAGATAATACGCAATCACCAGCGCAAAAACAAATTGCCCCGCTTTGGCGGCGAACGTGACGCTGCTTCTGGCGACAAGTCCGGTTCCCCATGAGACCAGCGCGGTCAGCCATTCGACCGGGGTGGCCTGCGCGTTCAGGCGGATATTGAAGGTCTCCAGAATGTCGCGGCTCCGCTGCGTCAGGGCGAAAAGCGTTGGGATGATGCGCCGAATCAGGTCTGCCGTGCTCGCGAAGAGGTACGGAATAAAGGCGGAAAGCGCCAGAACAGCCAGCAGAACAAGCCCCGATATGCAGACGGCGGAGGCCGACGCAGGGCGAAAGCCCTTTCGTTCCAGCAGGGCGCAGGCGGGCGAAAGCACGAGCGTCAGCACAGATGCAGCGGCGAAAACCCACGCGATCTGCGCCAGCGTTTCCCGCTTTTGAAACGCATAAAAAATCAGAATTAGAATGACAATCGCCTGAATCAGCCGGCGAAGGAACGGACGACGCATGACGCTCTCCCCCTCTTAAAAAGCCGCAGGGTCGGCGCTTTGCCGATAATCCTGCGGCCGCATGGCGTTATTTCATCCAGCAGTCGGCGACCTGCCGAGCCAGATGGGAACCATTTTTGCTCAGTACACGTTTCATCCGTTTGCCTTGAGGCGTCATCATCAGCCCCGCGCCGAGGGTCATCCCCATCAAACTGCCGACGGCGATGCCTTTCATGGTGGATAAGCGCATTGCTCGTTTCCCTCCTTTGTCAGGGTCAGCTCACCGCCCAAACAGGCTGGGACGATCAATTCCTCCGCATGGTTTTCCGAGCGCTGATAATCGTAAACCCATATTCGCTTTTTTCTCGCGCTGCCCAGATAGCCGGGGATCATCTCCACCGCTTCAATCGCAAGCGTTGCTTCGTTGACGGCATAATCCGTCACACGGCCGCAAAGCAGCCCGGAGGTGTCCCGGATGAAGGTGCAGAGCGTCGTTTCCTGCGCGCGATTGTAACGCCGTACATCGCGCGCGATGATGAATCCCCGGCCGATGGCTTCAATGCTTTCCGGCAAAATAACACGTTTGCCTCGAATGCCGCAGGAAACGATCAGCGCGAGAACCTGTTTTTGCGCCTCGTCCAAACTGGCGTTTTGAAGCAGACCGATTTGCCGATGGCCGCATATGACCGAGAAGTTGCGCAGGATGCTCATGCGAATCAAACCATGCTCCTCCCTTTTGATGAGCCTGCTTTTAACGTGGACAAAGCGGAAAGGAATCATGCTGGGAAGATATGAAAAGACCGCCCGACGGCGGCCTGTTGTTATCGAAGTTTTTGAAGCGTTTCCTCAAAGGCGGCAGGCAGCGGCGCGCAAAAGCGCATCCGTTCCCCGGTTGTCGGATGTGTAAACGCGAGGCTGTATGCGTGCAGCATGAGCCGCGGAATACGCACCGGGGTTTTCAGCTTCGGCGCATAGATTTGGTCGCCCAGCAGCGGATGGCCGATGGAGAGCATGTGGACGCGGATCTGGTGGGTACGCCCGGTGAGCAAATGCACATCCAGATAAGCCGCGCCGCTTAAATGCTCAAGAACGCGCCACGCTGTTCGGGATGGCTTTCCGTTTGGCACAACCGCCATTTTTTTCCGGTCAATCGGATGACGGCCGATCGGCGCGTCAATCATCCCCTCGTCCTTGGAAAAGGAACCGTGCGCAATGGCGCGGTAATGCTTTTCCATCGTTCGCGCCTTGAATTGCTCGCTGAGCGAGGCGTGAGCCACATCGTTTTTCGCAATCAAAATCAGGCCGGAGGTGTCTTTGTCCAGCCGATGGACGATTCCCGGCCGCATTTCTCCCCCGATGCCGGATAAATCGTGGACGTGATAGAGCAAGGCATTGACCAGCGTGCCGCTTTCGTTTCCCGCGGCGGGATGGACGACCATGCCGCTCTTTTTGTTGACAACAACGACGTCGGCGTCCTGATAGAGAATATCCAGCGGGATATTCTGCGGCACGATATCGACGGGCTGCGCCTCCGGCACGACCAGCAAAAGCCGCATGCCGCCTTCCGTCTTCCGGGCTGCTTTTCGTTCGACTTCGCCGTTGACAAGCAGCGCGCCTTCTTCCATCAGCGATGCAATTCGGGAGCGGGAAAACGGGGTTTGCTCGCGCAGATAAGCGTCGAGCCGCATGCCGGACAGGGAGGGCTCGACAATCAGCTCAATGTTTTCGGATTCACCCATGACGTTCCTCCGTTTTGTCGTTGAAATGGTCAAAAAGAAGCAGCAGCATGAGCGCCGCGACCGATACGGTGATGCAGATATCGGCAAAGTTAAAGATGGGAAAACGAATCAGCGACAGCCGGATGTAATCCGTCACGCCGCCGAACAGGATTCGATCAACCAGATTGCCCAGTCCCCCGCCGATCAGGCCGGAAATCGCCAGACGCGCAGGCGTGGAAAGCGTCTTTTCACGCGCCTGATAGACGCACAGAAGGAGCATCAGCGCCGCGGGCAGAAGAACGACAATCCCCTGCCTTGAGGAAAAAAGGCTGAACGCCACGCCGGTGTTGGTCACGCGCTCCAATTCAAAAAGGGGCGGACAGCGAAAAAAAGGTTCGCCCTCCGGCATGAGGCGCACGACATGCTTGATGGCCTGATCGACGCCGAGCAAAACGGCGCTCCATATAAAATACACTGCTTTGTTCATAGAATCCTTGATTACAGATTGCTCTCCACAATGCGAACCAGTTCCGCCAGAAATTTGCCGATGATGGGCAGATTGGCCAGCGCGATGTGCTGGAGCACATACAGGAGCAACGCGCCCAGCACGGTAAAGCCGATGGAAAAGCCGATTCCCCTTGCCATACCGCTGGCTAAATCCAAAACGAACCGGCGTTTCCATGCGTGGCGAGGGGGCAGGCTTTTTTCGATCTGCGTCAGTTGCGCGGAGATACGGTTCAGCGAATCCTCGATGTCAGACAATGCCACACACCTCTCTTTTCCCTTTAGCATAACAAAAGAGCGGCGGGCTATTCCGTCTGCGCGGAAAACCGACCGATATCCCGCATCGCGGCAAAAAAGACGTTGCGGCGCCTTCATCAAAGCCCAAACGGGCGAAGAAACGGACAAAACAAAAAAGCAGGGTTTCCCCCTGCTTGGCAAGCTTACAGCAGACGCTTGATCTGCTCCATGGAAGCAGTCTGCGCATCGGTGATTTTTTTGAGGGAATCGTAGTATTCCGAGGTCTGCTTGCGCAGCGCGGTAAGCTGGCTGGTCAAATCGGCGATTTTGCTCTGCGCATCCGAACGGATGGTTGCGGCGTCCTGATTGGCCTTGTTGATGATTTCCGCCGCGCGGGTATCCGCCGCGGAGACAATCTCTTCATAAGCGCCCTTGGCCTTGCTCAGTACAAGCTCAAAGCTCTCGCTGGAATGGCGGTCATCCTGAGCCGGACGAGCGGTGGGCGCGGCGGTCACGACCGCGGGCTGGGCGGATTTGGCCGCCTGAAGGTCGGCGCGCGCCTGATTCAGCTCGGCGGTCAGCTGCGCGACCTGCTCCTTGAGCTTGTTGGTTTCGGCCTCGCGGTTTTCCATCTCTTCGAGAATTTCGTCGAGAAAGCTCTCAACCTCGTTGTTATCATAGCCGTTTTTGACGACCTTAAACACCTTGTTGACAATCGTATCCAGCGTAATAGCCATGGGAGAAGCTCCTTTCAGCGGTTAAACATTATTTATTCGTATCGGAAAAAAGTGACCCCGATACGTTGCTTGCGAGTCAGGCCTTCGATTTTTCTTAACTGTATTCTGCCCCTGCCGCGCACGGAGAGCATCGCGCCTTCCGCAACGGCCGCATCCACCCGTTCGCAGGGAATGTGGTTGAGCTTCACGAGCCCCGCGCGGATCAGCTCGCTTGCCTCGCTTCTGGAAAGCCGATAGGCCGACGCAATAACGGCGTCAAGCCGCATGGAGCTGAGCGTATCGTGAAAACAGATGCCCTTCGGCTCGGGAATTTGAATTTCGCCGTCGATCGGTTCGAAACGAAGCGGAACTTTCCCGGCGCTGTTCATGCTTTGCGCAATGAAATCGGCAGTCTGAGCTACGACGAACAGATAGATATCAGAATCTACTATGATAATATCGCCAATACTGTCTCTTGTCAAGCCCAAAGCCATAAAAGAGCCAAGAAGATCGCGATGAGAAAGCGAACAAAACTTGGAAGAATAGCGCGAATGGAGCGTCACCAGCGGAAAATTCACGCGCAGAGCTTCTTCGCCCCACGGCAGAAAACAGCCGATTTTGCGTTCGGCCTGCTCATAACCGCCCCATGAAGCGAAGACAGCACCGCAGTCACAGGCGATCTGCCGAGCTTCCGCTTCCTGAACGGGATCCAGAAAACGTGTGTAGCGCGCGATGCCTTTTTCACAGGCAAAGCGCGCTGCAAATTCAAATGTGCGTCGGTTTTCGTCCATGTCGGTTTACCGATAGCGCATGCGGCTGGCCGCGTATACGTCTTCCTCGATGACCTCGACATTCTCCGGCGCAAGCAGGTAGGAAAGATGCGCCACCTTCAGCATCCTGCCCTGAAGCGCAAATGCCGCGCCGCTGAGCAGATCGACCACGCGGCCGCAGTCCTTCGGATCAATGTTTTCCAGATTCAACAGAACGCTTTCGCCGCGAAGCAGATATTTGATGATTTCGCGACATTCCTCAATCTGGCGGACGTTGACAATGCGTTCGCAGTGGGTGTACTGCGCCTCCTGCGCGGCGCGGGGATCCATCCGGGAATCGTGAATGACGTTGCTGTGGCGGCTTTGACGGCGACCCTGCGGCTCGTTTTCCTCCTCGTCTTCGTCATATTCCTCTGCGGCGGGCTTGCGCTTGCCCGATGCGGTCTGCTTTTTGCCCTTGCCAAACGGATTATTCAGGGAAAACCGCAAAGAACGAGCGTCTTCTTCTTCCTCCTCGTCCTCTTCATCCTGAATTTCGCCGTCCTCAAGCTCGTCGTCGTTGCGGTCGTCATCGCTTTCGTCGGCAATAAAGCCGAGCTTTTCAGACAGCGTTTTGAAAAAACTCATGAATGTGTTTCCCCCTTGAGATTATTCTCTTGATAGGTTCGCGCGCCAAAGATGGCGGAGCCTATGCGGACATGCGTTGCGCCTTCCTGCGCGGCGATCTCGTAATCGCCGGACATGCCCATCGAAAGTTCTTCAATCCTCGCCCCGGCAACGGCTTCCGTCTGAAGCCGTTCAAACAGCTCGCGCATGCGCTTGAAATACGGCCGCAGCGCATCCTCGTCACGCAAGTCCGGCATCACGGCCATCAGGCCGCGCACGTCGAGCCCCGGCAGTTTGGCGGCGTATTGCGTGAACGAAAGCAGATCCTCCACGGCAACGCCGCCCTTCTGCGGCTCATTTCCGATGTTGACCTGAATCAAAACCGGCATGCGAAGTCCGTGCTGCTGTGCGCGGCGGTCAATTTCCTGAGCCAGCGGCTCACGATCGAGCGACTGGATCATGGCGACCTTATCTATTATATATTTAACCTTGTTGATTTGCAACCGTCCGATGAGATCAATTTGAAAAGTCGCGTCCAGATACGGCAGTTTTTCCAGCGTTTCCTGCACGCGGTTTTCGCCGAGGCGCGCAATTCCGGCTGCTTTGACCTCGTTAATGCGCGGTGCGGACACCGTTTTGCTCACGGCGATGATTTCGGGCGCGCGCCCCCATCTCGCCAGCGCCGCGGCATCAAGCCGACGGCGGATATCCGCAACCCTTGCGCAAAGGTCCTGATCCATGGTAAATCCCCCTTGTTAAAAGAGCAGAATCGTTTTGCCGTCCGTCAGCGGCGAACCGTCCAGCGTCGGACGAACAAAAGCCGTATCCGCATCGGGATAGGAAATGACCGTCACGCCGACAAACGTTTGTGCGCCGCCGTCGGCGACCACAACGCCGATCATGTTGTCCATGGTATACAGCGCGTTGATCGGAACGCTGTACCCCGTTACAAAATCGCCGACAGAAGCGCCGCATGTGCGGATGTTGAGCACAGGCTCGACGCTCTGCGACACATGCATGCGAAGCAGGAGGTCGCTTCCGATTCGGGTGAAGGAAACCACCTGAGCCGGAATAACGTAATCGTCAAAGCCAGTGAGCTGCATCTGATAGGTTTCGCCGACAACGGGGTTCCAATCCCGATCCTGACAGAGGAACAGGGCGTACCATTCATCCTCGATGACCGTTCGGAAAATCGGGTCGCTGCCTCTGGAAACGGTGGATTGCTCCGGCATTGCACCCCGAATGACGGCGCGCACATCGCTGGGGTTCAGCGTGCCGTATGTGCTGGAATTGACGCTGTTTTCATAGCCGTCCGTATAGAAGCTGACGATGCAGTCCTCCGACGCGGTGTAGGTCGTCGTCCAGCTTTCAATCTTTTTGAGCTGGTCGTTTTCGACCTTGTAAAGCTCCGAGAGGGTCTGGTCGTCGGGATATTTTTGCTTGAGATAGTTTTTGCGGACGGTCAGCGAGCTGCTGAGCTGTTTTTCCAAATTGCCCAGGCTGCCGACGCCGCGCCCCTGCACCAGCGTGCGCACCTGCTGTGCCAGATTGGCGATTTCCTGGTTTTCGCTGTCCAGCGCCGCATCCACATATGAGCCGAATACCGTGCTGACATGGTAGGATTGGATTTCCTGCCGATACGTTTGCAGACGGTTGATTTCCGTCTGGTTGTAGCCGGAAGAATAGACCTTGCAGATCACGCCGGAGCGGCTGACATGGCTGCCTTCCGCCGCGACAAAATCAATGCTCGTCTTATTTTCGGTTTCATACAGCCTTTCGTTGCGGGCGATGACAACCGTGCCCGAATACGAATTGCCCATCGTTCTGGCAACCGCGCGCGCCGTCGTCGCGTTTGAGCCGATTACGCCGCGAAGCTGCCAAACGGCGACCAGCGCGACCATCACCACGATCAAAATCAGAATAACGGGCACGAGCGCAGAGCGTCTGCTGTTCTTCTTCTTTTTTTTCTTCTTGGTGCTCATGTTGAAATACATTCGCCCCTTTTTACGCGTCTTCGTTGGCCGGGGTGGTTTCCATCACCCAGATGGCGCTCTTCTGGCCGCTCAGCGTGAGCGGATAACGGCCGAGCACGCGAACGCCCTGCGTTTTGCGCAGCGTGCTTTCCGCATGGTGGAGCGCGGCGATGACGACGATGCGCCCTTCCGGCTCAAGCACGCGGCGCGTCTCAAACAGCGCGTTTCGCAGATCGCTTTCAAGCCGCTCGGTTTTCTCCGCCTTGACCGGCAGATACATCAGAACGGCGCTCTGGCTGGCGTCCGCCAAATCCGTATATCCGCTGGAGCCTTCGTAAGCCCGCGTTCCGCTCACCTTGTTTTCGATCAAACGAGCTGTCGCGCGGTCGGGACAGATACAGGTCAGCGCGCGAACGCCGGAGGCCTTGACCGCCGCAGGCAGGGCGCTGCCGGTGCAGCCGAGAATGGCGGCGTTCTTCGCGCCGCAATGCGCAAAAAACGCGGCGACCGCGCAGACGTCCGAGCGGAGCTGCCCCTCCTGCTTGGGCTGGCGCTTGCCAAGCCGCCACAGGAAATACGCGGCTTCCGGGCGGCAGAGCACCCACAGCTCGACGTCCGGGCGCTCGCGATACGTGTGCATGCCCGTATGCTCGCAGATGGCCTTCTCCAGCATATCCACATAACGCATGTTGGCGCTGACCAGATGATCGTCCTGCGCGGTCACAATGCGGAATTTCTTGCCCTGCGTCTCTTCATAAGGGAAACGGTCGAGCCAGCCGCCCGTAGCGAGCAGGCGGCGAACCGCGTCGTTGACGTTGGCCATCGGCTTCATCTGAAAGAGCACCTGAAACGTCTGATGCATATACGGCAGGGCGGGCTCGCGCACACTGCGATAGAGCGCCGCGCCATTGAGCACGCGCTCGACCGCAACGCCGCCTTCCTTGTGCAGCATGGCTTCAATCGGCTTTTCAAGGCCTTCGACAAAAGTGGAAAAATACAGCTTCTTCATCAATATTCCTCTATCATTGGGTCGGTTTTACAGGCGTTATGCGCGCATGTTGTTTCTTTGAAATTCGAGCAGCAGCTTGTAATACGCATCCCCGTAATTATACATGCTGCCCTCTGCGACCATTTGCATCAGCCGCTGGGGCGAGCACCAGCGAACGGCGCTCACCTCTTCTTTTTGCAGAGAAAATTCGTTTTCCATTCGGTCGGTTTTCACCGCATAGACATAGCAATAGGAATTGGAACGGCGCAGGCGGGCGACAAACCGCATTTCCTCTTCCGAAGCGGCGTAACCCAGCTCTTCGCGCAGTTCGCGCCGCGCGGCCGCTAAAGGCTCTTCCCCGCTCACAGCGGAGCCGCCCGTTGCGGCCCATATTCCCGGCTTCCACTGCACGCTCATGGAGCGACGCTGAATCAGCAGCTCGCCCCTGCCGTTCATCGGCCAGATGTGCACGCCGATGTGATAAAACCCCGTGGGGATGGCTTCGCCGCGAACCATGGTGCGGCCGGTCTTTTCGCCGCATCCGTCATAGAGATCCCAGATTTCAGCGGCCATTGTCTGCCTCCATCCGCGCGGACAGACGCTGCGCCAGATCAAGCACCGTTTCCTGAACGTCGCCCTCCTCCGGCTCGAATGTATAATCGGCCTCCGCCTCATACAGCGGAATCCGCTCGTCATACAGATTGCGCAGCGTCTGCCCCTTTTTCAGCGTCACGCCGCGCGTCGCCAGATTGGATAGACGGCGCTCGATTTCCTCATACGGCAGTCGGATATAGACGACGAGCCCGTTTTCATGCAGGCGGCGCATGGCCTCCTTGCCATATACGACGCTGCCGCCCGTGGCGACGACGGTTTGATCGCACTCAAGGCCGCGCACGCAGTCCTCTTCCATCTTCAAAAACGCATCGTTGCCGACCTGATCGATGATTTCCTGGAGCTTTTTCCCCTGCTGTTGCTGCAAAACGATATCCGTATCGACAAAATCCATTTGAAGGGCTTTTGCAAGCAGCACGCCGACGGTGCTTTTGCCGCAGCCTGGCATACCAATCAAAACAATATTCGCCATCGTATCCTTCTCTCTACAAAAAATCCCTGTTTATTTTATCCCGAAAATCATGTTTTTTCAAGGGAAAAAGCGTTTTTTATAAAAAAACAGACGGTTGCGGCCTTTGCGGAAGGCTTTTTTGTGGAAAACGTCGATGGCGGGCGATGGGCGCGTGCAAATTTTGCTTGACAGCCCCGCGTCATGCGGGTATAATGATTTCGACAATTCGAAAGACCGCTGGGGGCGCGCAATGCTGAGATGGCCGAACGGCCTGTCCCTTTGAACCTGTGTAGTTAATCCTACCGTAGGGAAGCGACGAGCTTGATTCAAAAATCAAAGCCGCAGTCCTGTGATAGGAATGCGGCTTTTTTTGCGGCCGGAGAATTGCGAACAAGAGAAAGGGGTTTTCCTATCATGTTTTCTGAATTTGCTGAGGTGTCCGCCGCGACTTGGGGCGTCATCGTCGCGCTGCTGCTGGTCGGCATCATCGTCTTTGCCGTCTCGAAGGACAAAAAGCGCTGGACGGCGCGCATGCTTGCCAACGGTGCGCTCTGCATCGCGCTGGCCACTGTGCTCTCCTTTGTCACGCTGTATAAAATGCCGCAGGGCGGCACGATCACGCTGGCGAGTATGCTGCCGATCTTCCTGTTCTCCTATGCTTACGGCGTGGGTCCGGGCATGCTGGTCGGCGCGGCGTATGGATTCGTGCAGTTCCTGCAGGGCGGCCTGTACTTCGTCCATCCCATCGAGCTGCTGCTTGACTATCCGCTGGCGTTCGCCATGCTGGGTCTGGCCGGTCTGGCCAACAAGTTCTCCGATAAGTGGGGCATGATTCCGGGCATCATTCTCGGCACCTTCGGCCGGTTTGTCTGCGCGTTCCTGTCCGGCATGATCTTCTTCGGCATGTATGCGCCGGAGGGTCAGAATCTTGTGGTGTATTCCATCGTGTACAACGGATTGTACCTTGTGCCGGAAGCCATCATCTGCATCGTTCTTGCGCTCATCCCGCAGATTCGTCAGTTGGCGAAGCGCCTCGCGCTCCAGGATTGATCTGACGTAAAACGTAAACCTTCCTATGTTCCCCCTCGCTCGTGCGGCGAAGGGGGATTTTTATTGGTCAGTTGTGCTTGCACCGCCCCTGTGTTATAATAAAAAACAGTTTTGAAGGAAAAAGAGGGATTGAATGATGGCGGGTCAGAATCGTTCCGGCAGCCGAAAACAGAGTGGCAAGGTTGCTTTTTGCGGCATGATGGTCGCGCTTTCCGTCGCCCTGATGCTCACGGGCGGCTTGGTTCCGATTGCGACGTACTGCGCGCCGATGCTCGGCGGCATACTGCTCCTGCCGATCATGCTGGAATATGGCCGAAAAACCGCGTGGACGGCGTATATCGCAACCTCGTTGATCGTGCTCACGCTCGGCGTGGACAAGGAAGCGGCGTTTTTCTATCTCTTTCTCGGATATTACCCGATTATCAAGTGGAATATCGAGAAGATCGGGAAAAAGCCTCTGCGGCTCGCGCTCAAGCTCGTCGTTTTCAACGCCGCGATTTTCCTGATGTATGCGATTCTGGGCTTTGTGCTCCACATGGATGCTGTCGTTGCGGAATTTACCGAGATGGGCGCGTGGCTTCTTTTCCTGTTCGCGGTGCTGATGAACTTCTCACTGCTGCTCTACGATCGTCTGCTTGTCCCGTTGACGGCGATTTATATAAATAAGCTCCGCCCCCGTCTTCGCTTTCTGATTCGCTGAATCATAAAAACGCGCATGCACTGCCTTGCTTGAAGGGCTGCATGCGCGTTTTTGTTCATGTAAATGTATGGGAGAGGAGACCGCGGAAAACCGCCCGCGTGAGCGGGACTTTGATGTTTTGCAGTCTTCGTCAGAGGCGAAGACGGGCTCAGCTCGCTTGGTTATTTGGCGTTGGGATCGATCAAGTCCGATCGGCCGACGCCGATGATTTCGGTTGTTGCGCGGGCGCTGGTTTTGCCGCCGTCATATTTGCCGATCCGAGAGATTTGCTTCCCCATGAACGTCATAACTGCGGTTTGGCCGCCGTCCAGATTGAGCGCCTCCGTGCAGCCGCCCTTCTGCATCCATTCGGCCATTTGCGCGACCGATACGCCGACGCTGACATTGCGGATGCGCCCCTCCGCCAACGCGGCGAAGTAATGCCCCGGCTCCACCATTCCGATGGCGCAGCGCGGCTGCGGCGTAAGGCCGTTGGTCATTTCGGCAAGGAAGGGATTGATTTCGCCGTCTCGAATCAGGTACGGGCCGAAGGAGAACACGTCCACCGCGCCCATATCCAGATATTCCTGCGCCGTGTGCTCGTCGGAATGGAACACATGCCAGCTTCCGTCCTCCAACATGGCCAGCGTATCCAGATTGGGAAATTGATGGCGGTTTGCCTCGGGCACACGGTCATAGAAAACCTGCCCGTTCCGAATGACCATGCCCGTGATGGTCTTTCGGCCGACGCGATAGGTGTAGTAATCCGTGTTCATCCCCCAGACAGTTTGATTCTGTTTTGCAATCAGCGCAGCCTGCACATGCTTGCTCTGCGGTTTTTGCGGGTTGTAAAGAATACTGCCCACGCGCTCTGCGTTCAGGTCGCAATAGATTTGCACTTCGTACCACGTCAGAACGGCCTCTTGATCGAAAAAGCGGTCGATGCGGACGACGAGGGTTGGCGATGCGTAAAACCAAACGCCCGCGTCGTCGTTTTCATAAACGTGCTCGCCGGAGAGCGGATAGCCGTATGCATCCAGCGCAGGCTGTGCCATGGGCCACGCGACGTCGGCCTTGACCTTGTCGTAAACGGGCGCGGGCGTTGATGTTGGTGCGGGCGTCGGAGTCGATTCGGTTTCCGCGTCCGAAGCGTTCTGATCGTCCGGGGAGATGTGTTCAAAGAAATCGCCGCCGATGCAGTCTTCCCCGACCGAGGAATAGACCAGACTGAATTTGGCGTTGCTCGTTCGCCCTTCGTCGGTGACTGCGAACGATGTTTTGTGCTGCGTGATATGGAAGGCATATGCTTCCTGCGCTAGTTCGAGGCCGGTTTTGCCGCCCATGGATGACAGCGGAACGCGCCAATCCATCGTGACGGTGTTCTCCCTTCCTAGATGCAGATAGAGCTTTTTGACGCACCATGTCCCCCATTTTTCCGCGGATTCTGGCATAAAGGCTTCGTCGCCGGTTCGTTCCACGCAGTATTGGGCAACGCTGGCGCAGAGCTTGTGCGCGCCGTGGCCGTATTCGCCGTTGATATCGTGCGTGAGCATGACGTCCGGCTTGTATTGACGAATCAGCTCGGCGACGTAGGCGCGGCTGTCCTTCTTTCGCCAGCGGGAATAGGCTTCATCCAGCGTTTTCATGTAAACGTCGGCAAACGAGCCGATGACGGGATATTGGCGAACGCCGAGGTGCCATAGGCCGTTCAGAAGCTCGCTCCTGCGCGTCGTGTTGGAATAGCTCATATACGCCACCACGACGTTCATGCCGCGCTCTACGGCATAGGTCGGAATGGTGCCGCCGAAAAAGATCAATTCATCGTCCGGGTGCGCAACCAGCAAAAGCAAGTCGGCTTTTTCCGGGGTGGGTTCCCAACGCTGCACCCAATCCGGCAAATCGCCGTCGCCGAAGACAAAAACCTCGTTGATTTTTAGATAGCTCTCTTTTCCGGAATCTCCCACGATCCGAAAATGCGTTTGGCCGTCCAGTTCGAGAAGCACGTGCATGTAGTCTCTCGAGCCGTTCAGCAGTGTGCGCCACTCGCCGTCCGTCTCCGTTTCAACGGACCACGTTTCGGGCATCTCGGCAAAACAGATGTACAGATACTGCGCTGCTTCGCCCTCCGGCGTTTGAAATTCCAGATAAGGGTTTTCCCCCGTGCGGCTGCGCCAGAAGCTGGTGTATTCGCCGTCGTGCACCGAATCCGTCTTTTTGTTGGGCGATGTGATGACGCAGCTTGATGTGAGCTCCCGCGCCTCCTGCGCCATGCAGAAGGGAGCCAGCAGGCAGAGAAGCGCCGCCGTTATGATAGATCCTATGTGTTTCGTGTGCATCGTGATCGACTCCATGCCTAACCGTTATCGTTTGACCAGATAGGGGTTTTCCATTGTACCGTCCCCACCGGACAGTTCGAGCGCGCCGATATCCAGCCGCAGCGCCGGACGAATCCCCTCGTTCATCACCACGCAGCGGATATAGCCCAAATTGCCGTGTTCCTTCGTGCAGCGCGTCCCATACGGAAAATCAGCGGATTGTGTGCGCGTCCAATACGGGCTGGAACCGTTTGAATAGCGAAACAGTCCCTCGGCGATTGCAAATTGCGTGCCATAGGCTTTTGTGGATGGATTCGTGCCAAAGCCGTAATCCGCGTTTTTCAAATCGTCTGCGGACGGCAGAAAGACGCGCCCCAGTTCTTTGTCGTCAAGGATCATCGCCTTTTCCGCCGCCGTAAAAGCCTGCTCATAAAAGCTCGTTTCTGCGTCATATGCGCGCCCGTAGTATGTTTTATGACGCAGCTCCGCCGCCTCATCCGGGGAGATGACGATGCGCTCAAAGGGGCCGTTCAGGAGCGCATAGATTTCGGTTTGATTAAAAGCGCCGCCCGATGCGCGATATGCGTCATCGTCCGGGTGAACCCGATTGTTGAAAAGAATGTATTCGCTCAAAAGGTAGGCTTCTTTGTCCGTTGCGCTCAGAATACGCCAGAGAATCGGCTGCTCTTTCCCGTCGGTCGTCTGTGGGAAACGGCCAAACGCAAGGTATTGATATCCGTTTTCTTTGGCGTAACCGCGCAGATTTACGTCTGCAACCGCAAAACCGCTTGAAAGCAGCCATGCTGTCAGAAGCAAAAACACGAACCGTTTCATAGCTTTCATCCTTTCGCGAAAAATCAGCGCAGATATTATAACAAATTTCTACAGAAATGTAAAGTACCATATATAATAGTAAGATTTGGACAAAACATCATTTTTGTCCATAAAAACGGCCGAAGGCCGCCTGGTTTTCGAGGCGATTCGCTAAAAAGCAAACCCTTTCGCAGGGGAATGCATACTGCGCAATTCATCTATAAAAAACAACAACCGCCGAAGCATCCTTCAAGAGCGGTTGTCGTCAAATTCAACGTATGGTGTTTTGCAGCTGTATGGCCAGTCCGGCAAAATCCTCCAGACTCAGTTCCTCGGCGCGCGCCTGTGCGGAGAGATTGGCCGCCGCAAGACAAGCAGCCGCCTGTTCGCGGTTGAGCGAAAAGCCTGAAACCAGATTATTGAGCAGCGTTTTGCGCCGCATGGCGAACGCGCTGCGAACCAGCCGGGTAAAAATTTCCTCATCCCCTGCGTTTACGCTTGGCTGTTCGAGCTTTTCAAGCACCATGAAGCTTGAATCCACCTTGGGCGGCGGGTTGAAGCAGGCCGCCGGCACATCGAGCGCACGCATCACATGGTAGCGATATTGGCACATCACGGCCAACGGACCGTATCCGTCGTCGCCCGGGCCGCTGAGCAGCTTGTCGCCGACCTCTTTTTGAATCATCACCGCGATGGATTTGGCTTGCGGCAGCTCGCGCATCAGCTTGGTCAGCACGTCGGTCGTGATGTAATACGGCAAATTGGCGGCGACGCGCAGCGACGGACAATCCGCGCCGAATGCTTCCGCCACGAGCGCGGAGAGGTTTGTTCGCATCACATCGTCGCAGATTACGCGCGCGTTGGCGTATTTTTCCAGCGTTACATTCAGAATCGGAATCAACGTGCGGTCGATTTCAAGCGAAACAACCTGTTTGGCGCGCTCGGCGAGAGGCTTGGTCAGCGCGCCGAATCCCGGACCGATTTCCAGAACGCAATCCTCAGCTGTAACCAAGGAAAGCTCGGCCAACTGCGAAAGCAGGGCTTCGTCCTCAATAAAATTCTGACCCAAACTGTGTTTTTGATGAAAAGAGCCATGTTTTTGGGGTTTCAAAACGGAAATCCTCCTTGATTAGCCGATGCGCTTGGCGTCCTTATCGTTCGTTTCGCTGATGATAAAATGCGGGCGATTTTTTACTTCCAAATAGGTCTTTGCCAGATACTGCCCCATGATGCCCATGCACAGAAGCTGAACGCCGCCGATGAATAGGATGATGCAGACGGTGGAAGCCCAGCCCGCAACGGGATCGCCGAAGATCAGGCGGCGGATCACCACGAAAAGAATCATAAAGAAGGCGATGGCCGTAAGAATCAGGCCGGAAACCGAGGCGATGGACAGCGGCGCCTGCGAGAAATTGACAATGCCATCCAGCGAATACTTAAACAGCTTGAAAAAGCTCCATTTGGTTTCACCGGCCACGCGCTCCACGTTTTTATAGGGCAGCCACTTGGTTTTGAAGCCGATCCAGCCGAAAATTCCCTTGGAAAAACGGTTGTATTCGCACATGGAGACGATGGCGTCCACCATTTCGCGCTTCATCAGGCGAAAATCGCGCGCGCCGTCCACAATATCCGCCTCGGAAATGCGATTGATCAATTTGTAAAACATCCGCGCGAAGAAGGAGCGGATCGGCGGCTCGCCGTCGCGGGTAACGCGGCGGGTGGCCACACTGTCGTATTCGCCGGCTTCCAAAATTTGGAGCATTTCCGGCAGCAGGGACGGCGGATCCTGCATGTCGGCATCCATGACGGCCACATAGTCGCCCTTCGCGTTGCAGAATCCGGCGTACATGGCGGCTTCCTTTCCGAAGTTCCGCGAGAAGGAAAGATACTGAACCCGTTCATCCCGCGCCGCCAGCTCGCGCATCACCTTGAGCGTTCCATCCTTGGATCCGTCGTTGACCAGCAGAAGCGAAATGCCGTAATCGGGCAGCTGTCGGGCAACGTCGCAAACGGCGTTATAAAAAATCGGAAGAGATTCTTCCTCATTATAACAGGGAACGATCAGCGTTACGGTGGCTTTCATGGTGTGTAACCTCTTCTCATGCCGAAATGGCCAATATATATGTCTATTGTTTCATAGTCAGGGGGAAATGTCAAGATGCGGCGACAAAAAAGCCGCTCGGTCAAACGGGCAGCTTTTTGCGTATGTCGAAGGATTATTCGTCCTCGTCTTCTTCCTCGGGAAGATCGCCGTTGTGATACACGTCCTGCACGTCGTCCAGATCGTCGAGCATTTCGAGCATCTTCTGAATCTTTTCGACGGTCTCCGGATCGGTGATCTCGTTGGTCGTCTGCGGAATCATGGTCAGCTCGGCGCTCAGGAAGGTATAACCGGCTTTTTCCAGATTGTCGCGAACCGCGGAGAAATCGGAAACGGTCGTGGTCACCTCAAAGCTGTCGTCGAGAACCTCCACGTCGCTTGCGCCCGCGTCAAGCGCGGCCATCATCACTTCGTCCTCATCCATGCCGGGTTTGCGCTCAATGACGATCATGCCGACGTTATCGAACATATAGGAAACGCATCCGTTCGTGCCCAGAGAGCCGCCGTTTTTATCAAAGATGTGGCGGATGTCGGACGCGGTGCGGTTGCGGTTATCGGTCACGGTCGAAACGATGACCGCAACGCCGCCCGGCGCATAGCCTTCGTACTGAATCTCTTCGTAATTGACGTTGCCCAGTTCGCCCGCCGCCTTGGCGATGGAGCGCTTGATGTTTTCGTTGGGCATATTGCTGGCCTTGGCCTTCGCGATTACGTCGCGGAGCTTGCCGTTGATGGCCGGGTCGCTGCCGCCGTCGCGCACCGCGATGGCGATTTCACGGCCGATCTTCGTAAAGATTTTGCCGCGCTCGGCGTCCGCCTTGCCCTTTTTGTGCTTGATATTTGCCCACTTGGAATGGCCTGACATAAATGAAAAACCTCCCGGTTGTTTTTGCTACATCGTTTATTATAGCACGATACGGACGCTGTGCGCAACGGGTGTCGCCGCTTTTTTCGGCTTTTTTCTTGAAAATATTCGTTTTTCCTGCGGCACGTCGGCGCAATTTTGCGGCGCGTATGCGCATAGGCTGCAAGGGAGGTGCGTGATGTGGCGGCGCTTATCTGCTTTCTGCTGGCGGGAATGATCCTGTGTTTTCCGGGGACGACGATTTCCGCGTCGCAAAGCGCGTTATCCATTTGGGCACGGGATATTGTGCCGAGCCTGTTTCCGTACATGGTGCTCTGCAAAATGACGGCGCAGCGCCTGCGTTCGGCGCGCTTTCCCGCCGCACCGCTGGCCGCGCTGCTGGGCTGCATGGGCGGCTCCCCTTCCGGCGCGGCGATGCTGTCCGTTTCATCCGACGGCATGGCGCAAGGTCAGCTTTACGCGCTCTGCGCGCTGACAGGAACCATCAGCCCCATGTTTTTCGTCGGCACCCTGCATGCGTGGGGCGTTGCGCAAAAGACATGCCTTTGCCTGCTGGCCGCGCATGGTCTTGGGGCGCTTTCAGCCTTTGTCTGTGTCCGGCGGCTGTCCCCCGTCAGGGAAAAGGTCGCCGCGCGGGAAACGCCGGAAAAGGCAAATGGAAATCCAATTACGGACAGCGTTTTTTCCGTGCTGGGCGTGGGCGGATGCATTGTCTTTTTCAGCGTGGCGGCTGCCTGCATCCGTGTTCTTTTCCCGTTTTTGCCGGAAACCGGGTGCGCTTATCTGCAATCCGTGCTGGAAATCGCGGGCGGCATGCGCCTGCTGATCCAAACGTCAAGCGCATCCTTTGCGCGCGATGTGAGCATGGCGGTGCTGACAGGCTTTGGCGGCTTGTCGATTTTAACGCAAAACCACCTCTTTTTGCAGGTGTGCGGCGTGACGCAGGGGCGTTTGCTCTGCCTCGCGCTGCTCCGGGCGCTTATGTCCGGCGCGGTTATGGCGCTTTTCCTTTGGCTTATATGAGCCATTTCCGCAGCGCGTCTAATGCCTGCCGCTCGATTCTGCTGATTTGGCTCTGGCTGACGCCCATGATTTTCGCGGTTTCCTTCTGCGTGTGCTCCCGCACATAGCGCAAAATGATCAGATTTCGCTGCTGAATCGGAAGGCGCATAAGCGCAAGGCGAATATCCAGCTTCTGGTCGTCGATGGAATCTCCCCCGGCCAAAGCGTCGAGCAGCGTTCGCCCCGTGCTCTGAGCCGGTTCGTCGAGCGACATGGGCGTATACCCTGCTTCCAGTGCGCAGACGATGTCTGAAGGCGATGCATGACACGCCTGTGCCAGCTCTTCAATGCGCGGCTCGCGGCCGAGCGAAGCGCTCAAACGGCGCAGCTCTCTTGAAACCTGTCGGCCGAAATGCTGTGCGCCGGTGAAATCGTCTGCCTGTCGAAGCGCTTTTTTCATTTCACCGAGCGCCCACGGCATGGCGTATGTGATGAATTCAGCGCCTTGTTCTGCGTTGTAATGTTCAAGCGCCAGCATCAGCCCGATATAACCGGCCTGACACAGATCCTGCACGGACAGAGAAACGCAGAAAAAGCGCTTGGCCAGCGCGCGCAGCAGCGGAACGTATCCGGCCAGAAAAAGCTCGATAGCGTCCGGGTCGCCGCTTTGAGCGCGACGCAGAAGCGGCTTTTCCTTCGTACAGCATTCCGAAATCATCATTCATCGTTTTCATGCAGCCGTTTCTGCATAAAAACGAGGGTTCCGTTTCCCGGGGAGGACTGCACGCGGACGCTGTCCATAAAGGACTGCATCAGGGCAAAGCCCATGCCCGTCCTCTCCTGATCCGGCTGGGTGGTATAAAAGGGCTGCATGGCCTGTTCGATATTCTCGATGCCCCGCCCCATATCTTCAACCTCGATTCGGATGGCGTCCTCGTCGATCCACGCACGCAGAATCACCTTTCCGCTTTTTTCGGTGTAAGCGTGCACAATCGCGTTGGTCACGGCCTCGCTGACGGCGGTTCTCACCTCGGAAACGACGCTCAGCGTCGGATTGGTCTGGACGAGGAACGCGCTGATGACCATGCGGGCGAACGCCTCGTTCTGCGCGACAGCCAGAAAGCTCAGCTCCATTTGATTATTCATGTGTTTCCCGCCCTTCCGTCTCTGTGATGGCAATGATTCGATGCAGCCCCGCCAGATGGAATAACCGGTCTATCGGCGGCTGCAAGCCGCAGGCCGCGACACTGCCGCCGCGCGCATGCATGGTTTTATATCGCCCGATAATCATGCCGACGCCGGAGCTGTCCATGAAGGTGACCTGCGAAAAATCGAGGATTAAACGCTTTGCGTTTCGCCGTACAATCTGCATTTCGATTTCGTTTCTCAGGCCTTCAGCCGCGCAATGATCAATTTCCCCGCAGAGATGAACCGTCAGCGCGTCTCCCTGCTGTGTGCATTGCAGCAAAACAATCCCTCCTCTTGTATTTGATGATACACTATATGAAAGTATACGCCCGTGTATGCAGCAAAACACGCATATTTAGCGGGAACTTTGGGCAGAAAAGAAGAAAAGCCGATCGAGGAGGCTGACGGAATGAGCAAAAAGAAAAAAGTGCTGATGATGGTTCTGGCGGCGCTCATCGGTCTTCTTTTGCTTGCCTGCGCGGCGTTTTATGTCGTTTTCGACGTGCCGAATTGGCAGACGCTGGACGCTTCCAAGCTGTCCGCACTGGCGCAGACGTCCTCGATGTATGACGCGCAGGGCGAACTGATGAGCGAACTGCGCGGCGCGGAAAACCGAAACATCGTATCTTTGGATGAAATTCCGATGCACACCCGTCAGGCGTTTCTGGCTGCGGAGGATCTGCGCTTTTACGAGCATCGAGGGATTGACGTCTATCGAATCTTGGGTGCGCTTCGCAGCAACATCAAAAACGGCACATTGGCCGAAGGCGCAAGCACCATCACGCAGCAACTGGCGAAACTGACGCACCTGAGCGCCGAAAAGACCATTCGGCGCAAGCTGGAAGAAATCCATCTCGCCTTCCAAATCGAAGCGGCATACCGTAAGGATGAGATTCTGGCCATGTATCTGAATACAGTGTATTTCGGGCGCGGCGCATACGGCATACAGGCGGCCGCACAGGCGTACTTCGGCGTGGATGTATCGGCTTTGACGCTGAACCAGAGTGCGAGCCTTGCGGCGATCATCAAAGCGCCTTCCGTTTACGCGCCGCATATCAGCCCGTCGAGCAATCGCTCCCGCAGACAGTATATCCTTTCTGTGATGGAAGACAATGGTTTTATCACACAGGAGGAAGCGCGGAAAGCGCGCGGCGAAAGCGTCTGGGTGCTGGCGCGCGAGGCTGAGAAACAGTCGTATGGCTGGTATATCGACGAGGCGCTGCGCGAGAGCGCCGAGCTTCTCGGACTTTCGGCGGACGAGGTGATTCAGGGCGGATTTGAAATCCACACGGCATACGACGCGCGGCTTCAAACCATTGCGGACGAGGTCTATTCGGATCAGAGCTTCTTCCCTGCCGACGCATCCGACGGAACGCCGATCCAAAGCGCGATGGCTGTGGTGGATACGGGCAGCGGCGCGGTGCTGGCCATGGTCGGCGGGCGCGATTACACGGTGCGGCGCGGGTTAAACCGTGCGACGCAAATGCGCCGCCAGCCGGGTTCGGCGCTCAAGCCGCTGGCCGTTTACGGCCCTGCGCTCGAACTGGGCTATACGACCGCCTCCGTTTTGCTGGATGAAAAGACGAGTTTTGGCAATTACACGCCGCGCAACGCGGGCGACCGATATTACGGACTCGTCACCATGAGAACGGCGGTTCGCAATTCGCTGAACACGACGGCCGTTCGTTTGCTCGAAGAGATCGGTGTGAACGCTTCGATCCAATATCTGAATAAAATGGGGATTCCGACGGAGAAGAGCGACCGAAACCTTTCTCTCGCGCTCGGCTCAATGACCTATGGCGTTACGCCGGTGGAACTTGCGGCGGCGTATGCGCCCTACGCGAACGGCGGCGTTTATCACCAGCCCTATTGCGTCAGCCGGATTGAATCCGCAGACGGAAACATCGTTTACGAACGAAAAGAAAGCGGAAAACAGGTGATTTCCGCGCAAAATGCGTTTTTGATGACCTCTCTTCTGCAATCGGTTGTTTCAAACGGAACGGGGACGCGAATGCTGGCGGCAAACACGCCGATTGCCGGAAAAACAGGAACGGTGTCCATGACCGGCGGCAATCGCGATATCTGGATGGCGGCGTATACGCCGGAAATCTCCGTTTCGGTATGGATGGGCTTTGACCAAACCGACGCCAAGCACAAAATCTCAAACGGCGTCACCGGCGGCCGCAATACGGCCTCGCTCGCTGCGGCGTTTTTCAAAAAAGCGTATGCAGATCGCGACAAGCCGAATTTCAGTCAGCCGGACGGCCTGATTTGGCTGACTCTGGATAAGCGCGCGTTGACCAGCCGGGGCTCCGTCATGCTGGCGAGCGACAAAACGCCGAAGGAATACCGCATCAGCGAGGTTTTTGCGGCCTCTAATCGGCCGTATGCGGTTTCGGATATCTGGCAGGCGCCCAATGCGCCGTCGTCCTTCTATGTGGCGCATAGCGCCGGCGGCTATCCCGAGCTGCATTTCAAAGCGTCGTCGGATGCGCGCTATCGCATCCAGCGCGATGCGGTCGGGGAATCGGTCATCCTGACGGAGATGGTCGCCTCTTCCGGTCAGGCGCTCAGCTTTCTGGATACGTCCGCGCAGGCCGGCGTGTTGTATACGTATCGGATTATTCCGATCCACGAGGAGCTTTTACAGCAGGGCGTCTGGCTTGAGGGCAAGCAGGCCGTTCAGCTTGCGCAGGTGCAGGCTGGCAGCGGAATGATTTCCGGCCTGAGAAGCCTGATTCCCGCGTTGGCCGTACAGCACAAATAAACAAACACAGGAGCGGAAAAACCGCCCCTGTGTTGTCGTGTTCCGTTAGCTCTTAACGCCGATTCGCACCAGCGCGCGCCTTAATTTGGCTTCCGCCAGCATCAGCTCGCGTTCGTCATTCTTGGCGGCTGCAATGCGATTCTGCGCAACCTCCTTCGCGTGTTGGGCGCGCGGGAGATCAATATCCTCTGCCCATTCGAACGTCGTCGCGATCAGGTTCGCTTCGCCGTCGATCATGGCCAGCATACCGCCGATGCAGGCGGCGCGCTTGACCTGCCCGTCCGGCAGCGCAATCGCGGCCTCGCCCGCGCCGACAGCGGATACGTAGTCGGCGTGATGCGCCAGCAGACAAACGTCGCCATCAATCATGCGCGCGCGAATACGCTCAACCTCGCCGTCAAAGAGCAAGCCGTCCGGAGTGCTGATTTTTAGGTGGAACGTACTCATGCATGCTCACCCTTTTTGGCTTTCGCTACCGCTTCGTCGATGGTGCCGACAAACAGGAAAGCGCTCTCGGGCAGATCGTCGTGCTTGCCCTCGATGATTTCCCTGAAACCGCGGATGGTTTCCTTGATCGGCACATACTTGCCTTCCATGCCGGTAAACTGCTCCGCAACGCTGAACGGCTGGGAAAGGAAGCGCTGGATTTTACGCGCGCGGGAAACGGTCAGTTTGTCCTCCTCGGAAAGCTCGTCCATGCCCATGATCGCAATGATATCCTGCAATTCCTTATAGCGCTGCAAGATGCGCTGAACATCGCGCGCCACGCGGTAATGCTCCTCGCCCACGACGTCCGGGTTCAAAATGCGGCTGGTGGATTCCAGCGGATCGACCGCCGGATAAATGCCCAGCGAAGAAATGGCACGGGAGAGAACCGTCGTCGCATCCAGATGCGCGAAGGTCGTCGCCGGAGCCGGGTCGGTCAGGTCGTCCGCAGGCACATAAACCGCCTGAACAGACGTAATCGAGCCGTGCTTGGTCGAGGTGATGCGCTCCTGAAGCGCGCCCATCTCCGTCGCCAGCGTCGGCTGATAACCGACGGCGCTCGGCATGCGGCCCAGCAGCGCGGAAACCTCGGAACCGGCCTGCGTGAAACGGAAAATGTTGTCGATAAACAGCAGCACGTCCTGCCCCTCGCGATCGCGGAAATACTCCGCCATCGTCAGGCCGGAAAGTGCCACGCGCATACGAGCTCCCGGCGGCTCGTTCATCTGGCCGTAGACCAGCGCGGTCTTGCTCAGAACGCCGCTCTCCTTCATTTCGTTGTACAGATCGTTGCCTTCGCGCGTGCGTTCGCCGACGCCCGTGAAAACGGACAGGCCGCCGTGCTGCTTGGCCACGTTGTTAATCAGCTCCATGATGAGAACGGTTTTGCCGACGCCCGCGCCGCCGAACAAGCCGATTTTGCCGCCCTTCGCATACGGCGCAATCAGGTCAACGACCTTGATGCCCGTTTCGAGGATCTCGGCGGATGTTTCCTGTTCGTCATACGGCGGCGGATCGCGGTGAATCGCCCAGCGCTCCACGTCCTGCGGCGCAGGCTGGTTATCCACCGGCTCGCCGAGCAGATTGAAGATGCGCCCCAGGCATTTTTCACCGACCGGAACGGTGATGGCCGCGCCCGTATCGGTCGCCTTCGCGCCGCGCGTCAGGCCATCCGTACTGCTCATGGCGATGCAGCGAACCACATCGTCGCCGATGTGCTGAGCCACCTCAACCGTCAGTTTTTTCTCGCCGCTTTCAACCTCAACGGCGTTCAAAAGCTGGGGCAGCTCGCCATCCTTAAATCGAATATCCAGTACCGGGCCGATGACCTGCACCACGGTACCGATGTTTCCTTTAGCCATAGCGTTGCTCCTTCTGTTTCGAGATTAGTGCTCCGCACCGGCGACGATTTCGGTGATTTCCTGCGTAATCGCGCCCTGACGGGCACGGTTATAGCGCAGGCTCAGATCCTCGATCATTTCCGATGCATTCTTGCTGGCGGCGTCCATTGCCGTTCGGCGAGCGCCCAGCTCGCTGGCGACAGATTCGGACATGGCGCCGTAAATCATGCCCGCAATGTAGTTGGGCACGATGGCGTCATAAACCGCGGAAGGGCTCGGCTCATAGAGCACGAGCTGGCGAACGCCGGTTTCGTCTTTGGCTTCCAGCTTTTCAAGCGGCAGGAGCGAATCCTGAGCAGGCGTCTGCGTCAGCATGGATACAAAGCGCGTATAAACGACGGAAACCTCGTCATACTGGCCGCTCAGATATCCCTGCGTAACCAGATTGCTGATGGTAAAGCAGTCCGCGACAGAGACGGACGCTGCCTCGGCAAATTCCGTGGTCAGCATTTCCACATCGTTGCGCGCGAAAAACTCCACCGTCCGCTTGCCGATCGGCAGCACACAGACAGGGCCTTCCCTGAGCAGCGGCAGAACGGATTTGAACACATTGCTGTTATAGCCGCCGGCCAATCCTCTGTCGCCCGCAATGACGATCAGGCAGCGCTTCTTCACCTCGCGATGCTGTTGAAAGGGCGAGGAAAAATCGTGCGTTGCCGTCTCGATGCTTTCGAGCGTCTGCTTGAGCCCCGTAAAATAGGGACGACACCTTTCCTGACGTTCCTTCGCCTTCCTGAGCTTGGAGGAAGCGACAAGCTCCATCGCCTTGGTGATCTGCATGGTGCTTTCCACGCTTTTAATGCGCAGCTTGATGTCTTTCATCGAAGCGCCAGCCATCCCAAATCCCCTCCTTTACTCACTGGGCAAGAAAATCCTTGGTATATTGCTTCAGAGCAGCGCAGAGCTTCTCTTCGGTTTCCTTTTCAAACTTTCCGGTCGTGCGAATCGTCTCCAGAATGTCCGCGTGCTGCGCGTCAAGGCGCGCATACAGCCCCTGCTCGTACAGCGAAACGCGCTCCACCGGCACATCCATCAGATAATTGTTGATGACAGCGTACAGAATACAAACCTGCTTCTCAACGTCGATGGGCTGATTGCGTCCCTGCTTGAGCACCTCAACCACGCGCTCGCCTTGAGAGAGGCGCGCTTTGGTGTCCGCGTCCAGATCGCTGCCGAACTGAGCGAAGCTCTGCAGCTCGCGATACTGGCTGTAAATCAGCTTGAGGGAACCGGCGACCTTCTTCATGGCTTTGATCTGCGCGTTGCCGCCGACGCGGGAAACCGAGATGCCCGGGTTGACAGCCGGCATAATGCCGGAGTGGAACAGTTCGCTTTCCAAGAAGATCTGGCCGTCCGTGATGGAAATCACGTTCGTCGGGATATACGCGGAAACATCGCCCGCCTGCGTCTCGATGATCGGCAGAGCGGTCAGGCTGCCGCCGCCGTATTCCGGCGCCATGCGCGCCGCGCGTTCGAGCAGACGGCTGTGCAGATAGAAAACGTCGCCCGGATAGGCCTCGCGTCCCGGCGGACGGCGAATCAACAGGGACAGCGCACGGTAAGCGACGGCGTGCTTGGACAGATCGTCGTAGATAATCAGCACGTCTTTGCCCTGCTGCATGAAATATTCGCCCATCGTGCAGCCTGCGTATGGCGCGATATACTGCATCGGCGCAAGCTCGGACGCGGTTGCGCTGACGACAATGGTGTATTCCATCGCGCCCGCGCGCGTGAGCTGCTCGACAAGCTGCGCAACGGTCGAGTTTTTCTGGCCGATGGCAACGTAGATGCAGATGACGTCCTTGCCGCGCTGGTTGATGATGGTATCCGTCGCAATCGCGGTCTTGCCCGTCTGACGGTCGCCGATAATCAATTCGCGCTGGCCGCGGCCGATCGGGATCATGCTGTCGATTGCCTTGATGCCTGTTTGCAGCGGGACGCTGACGCTCTTGCGCTCGATAATGCCCGGCGCGGGGCTTTCAATCGGGCGGGAATGGCTGGTTTTAATTTCGCCCTTTCCATCGACGCTCTGACCCAGCGCGTTGACGACGCGGCCGATCAGCTCCTCGCCGACCGGAACGGAAACGACGCGCCCCGTGCGGCGAACGATGCTGCCCTCGTGCAGACCGACGTCGCTGCCCAGAATAACAATGGAAACGGAGTCCTCTTCCAGGTTGAGCGCCATGCCATATTCGCCGTTTTCAAACTCGACCAGCTCGTTGGCCATGCAGCTTTCAAGGCCGCTGGCGCGCGCGATACCGTCGCCGACCAGAATGATCGTACCGGTTTCGTCTTGTTTGAGCTTTTGGTCGTATTGCTTGATCTGGGCCTTAATGATTTTTGAAATCTCTTCGGGTTTCAGATCCATGGGTTCACCGGCTTTCTTTCTGTAAAATTAGGATCGTGCGGCCAAAACGCGCCGCAGATGATCCATTCGGCTTTCAAGGGTATTGTCATAGCTTTTACCGGCCATTTCGACACGCATGCCGCCCACCAGCGCCGCATCGACGTGCACATCCAGCGTCACATGCTTGCCGGATGTGCGTTCAAGCGCCGCCTTGAGCCGCGCAAGCTGCTCGTCGCTGAGCGCCTCCGCGGAAAACACCTTGGCCGGAACAATGCCATGCTTTTCATTGTAACAGGAGATATACTCCGCTTGGCAGGCGGCCATTTCGCCGAACGCCCCCCGCTCGCAGAGCAGCTTCATAAAATTCAGCAGATACGGATGAATCTGCCCGGAAAAGGCGCCGTCCAGCAATGCCAGACGTTCGGTTTTCGCGATGGCCTTATCCTTGATTAAGCGCACATAATCCGGGTTGTCGGCAAGCAGTTTGCAAACCTCGCCGAGCTGAGAAAGAAACGCATCTTCCTGCTTTTCATCCTCGGCCAGCGCGTAAAGGGCGCTGCCGTATGCGCGGCCCAGTTCCGTCACGACGCCTCACCCACATTCTTGATGAATTCGTTGATAAACGCTTCGTGATCCTTTTCGTTGACTTCGCGCTCAATCACCTGAGAGGCGATATCCAGCGCGATGCCGGAAAGCTCGCCCTTCATATTTTCGAACGCTCTGCGTCGTTCAATTTCAATTTCGTTTTGCGCTCTGTTTTTTATCTGCGCAGCCTGCGCACGTGCATCTTCTACAATATTCGTTGACATGGCATTGGCGCTTTCGGTTGCTGTTCTGATAACACGATCAGCTTCTTGACGAACACCGGAGAGCTTGGCCTCGTATTCGGAGCAAAGCTCATGAGCATCCGTTTTCGCCTTTTCTGCATCGGCATACATCTGATCAATCTCTTTCTGCCTGGATTCGATCATGTTGTGAACCGGCAAGAAAAGAAATTTCCGCGCCACAATGAAGATTGCACAGGTGTTGAGCAGCACAAACAGAGCCGTCCAAAAATCGACGCCAATGAAACTCTCAAACTGTCCCATTCAATTCACTCCTCTCTTTCGAATAATCAGAAAGGATGAATGTTACAGGGCGAACAGGATCAGGAACGCGATCAACAACGAGTAAATACCCGTAGTTTCCGCAATAGCACAGCCCATGATCATCGTGGAGCGCAGCGTACCTGCCATTTCCGGATTGCGTGCCATGCCTTCAACCGTCTTGCTGACGGCGTTACCTTCGCCGACGCCAGGGCCAATAGCGCCGATACCCATGCACAGACCCGCACCGATTGCCTTACCTGCGACCATAATTGCTTGTGCCAAAGTTTCCATAAATCATTTTCCTCCTAAAATTTGTAATTGATGATGTGTACGAAATATTACTGCACTGCTCCGGTATTTTCCGGAGGCGGGCAGGCATTTCCAATGTAAACCATAGTCAGTAACGAGAAAACGTAGGCCTGAACAAAGCCGGAAAAAATATCAAAGTAACAGGAAAGGACAGCTGGAATACCGAAACTCAATATCGGTACACCTTTCAGGATGTTCATTGCCTGCAAGAGTCCGAAAACGCCTAATACAGCGCTGACAATGCCAACGATCATCGGCAGTTTTTTATGTGCCTTTTTCTTGTTCCATACGGCGAGGGCGACGCCAACGCCAATCAATGCAATTGGAACGAGCACACCGTTAGATGCGATCAGCCCCAACACCACGTTTGAAAGCAGGGACAGCGCCAAATACAAAATGCTTGTGATAACGCCGCCGCCGGCAACGTTGCCGAAATGACGGAACGCCATGGATACCGGCTGTGCAATTTCGCCGATGATGTTCATCGGCGTCATCACAACAATCGGCTCAGTAAAGCCCTTGAGCCACCCGATAAAGCCGTTATTCTTAATGTTGTTATACCAAATTAGCAGCGATACAAGAACAGCCCAAACCAGTGTGCAACTCAAATCCGCTGTCATTGAACGCAGAAATCCGGTCATGCCAATCAAGCTGCCAAGAATGCTGCTCAGAAAAATTGTTCCAATGAAGGGAGTCCAATACAGGTTATGTTCGCCCATTGTTTCGGCAACCATACGATAGAGCATGGAAACGCCCTTCTCAACCAGCACCTGCATGCCTGTCGGGCGCTTTTGCAGGTTTCTTCCAAGCCGTATGCTCAACACAATCAGGATAATCGTAACGATCAACGAAGACACCGTCGTCTGTGTGATCGGTATGCCGCCCAGAATCGGAATCACAAAGTAGACAAATGCGCCAGAAACATTTAAACTGGACACTTTTAATCACCTGACTTTCTGAAAAACTCAGCTATTGTAATCGTTGGTCTGACAAAAAGAAGCGGAATCACAATCGCAAACGCATTGCACAAGCTGCTTTTCACGCATGCAAAAAGGATGACAAAGATCATTGCAAGCCTGACTGCATACGAAAACTGGAGCATGGCCTTGCCGCTTTTTACATCCTGATTGATCGCTTTGTCTGCCGCGTCGTTGGCATTTACTGCCATCAAAAAGAAATTCAGGATGGACAATATACCGCCGATCAATCCTCCCAACACCACCGATCGATCAAATTGCCCCAGTAGTGCAAAGATGATAATCATGACCGCTACGCCGACGCACTCGCCGATTGCGATAATTCCCGTTTCGCGTAAAACAATTTTCCGGGTTTCCATACGCTCCTCCCGTCACTGCTTTTTATCCTTTTGTGAATGAGATTCCTTCCTGCGTTTCTCCATATACTCCATTTCTTTCAGCGTATTTTTGAAACTGCATACTGCAAGAATAAATCCAAGTAAAATGCCCAGCAAAATAACCCATCGTCCCAACTGATACTGACTACACAGCCATATTGCCAGACCGGTCATTCCAGCCAAGGGCAATACCACGCTCAACCCTAACTGTGTAAGCCATATCAGCATATTCCAGTCGCTCATTTACGCCTCCATTTTGCAAGCAGGCATCTTCTTTACACACTCAAACACATCTATCCATATTATACCATTGTCAACTTTTACAGTCAATCCACATTTTCTCTATGCAATCTATCAGAAATTATTTGATATGACGTCGAATGAATAGATGCGCGAGCGCTTGTTAATTTTATGTTGATGCTGAATATTTGCAGGACGCTTCACTTGGGTTATTATCCGATGTCCAGAGGACAATTGTCTTTTAAGTATCAATCTTTCCTTTTTTTGTATTTCCAGCCATATACTGACTCGTCGAATTCAGGTTTCTTAACACGGAAATTCGCATCCCGTCAGATAAACAAAAGCTCCCCTTTGTGGATTTGAGAAAAACCACTGTGAGAGCCTTTGTTCGTATGTTTGTTTTTCAGCCCTTCAGGCCGCCGCGTGCAACGCCGCGGACGATGTATTTGCGGGCGAACAGGAACAGGATGACGACCGGGAAAACCACGACCGTAGACGCGGCCATCAGCAGTTCCGGATAAGAGCCTGCCTCCGTCGTAAAGACCTGAAGACCCCACGGCAGCGTGCGGTTTTCCTTGCTGACGATGACGTACATCGGCCACATGAACGAGTTCCAGCTCGCCAGACCGTTGAGCAGGATGATCGTCATCAGCGACGGGCGCGCCATCGGCACCATCACCTTCCACAGGAATCGCCAGTTGCTCGATCCGTCGATGCGGGCCGACCAATACAGGCTGTCCGAAACGGAATCGAAGAAATTCTTCAGAATGTAGGTGTAGAAGATCGAGCTGGTGAACGGCAGAATCAGCGCGTACAGCGTATCATAGACCTTCAAATTAACGACCGTCGTGTAGTTGGTGATAATCAGCATTTCAAACGGAATCATCATCAGCGACAGCAGGAGCGAAAAAATCAGGTTCCTGCCCGGAAAGCGCAGGCGGGAAAACGCAAACGCGGCCAGAATCGTCGTGAACGTCGTCACCGATACGGAGACCACCATGACGACGACGGAGTTGACAAAGTAACGCCCGAAGGGCGCCATTTCAAAGGCGCGTTTGAAGTTTTCCAAGCCCAGATGGCTGGGCAGCCACTGGGGCGGAAAACGGTTGATCTCCTGCGTGGTCTTGAACGCGGAAGAGAACATCCAGAAAAACGGGAGCAGCATAATCAGCGCGCCCACAGTCAAAAAGAAATAGACGAAAAAGCGGGAAATCTTACGGCTGTTCATCTGCTTACCTCCTCTTGGTTTTCTTTTGCAGCAGGAGCTGCACCATGGTAAACACAAAGATAAACAGGAACAGCACCAGCGCCGCGGCAGCCGCAATGCCGTATTTGCGGTTTTCCATCATCGCGTAGCGAATGTAGTAAACCACCGTATACAGGTTGTTGAACGGGCCGGGTTTGCCGTTGAACAGCGGATACAGCTCCGAAAAGACCTTGAAGCAGGAAATCGTGTTCACGATGCAAACCAGAAAGATCGTCGGTGCAAGCAGCGGAACCGTAATGCGCAGGAAGATGCGCAGCCCCTTGGAGCCGTCCACCCGCGCGGCGGTATAATATTGCGGATCAATATTCTGCAAGCCGGAAAGCAGCAGAATGATGGTGAACGGCAGAATGTTCCAAATGCCGAAAATCACCAGCGCGGGAATGCTGTATGATGCCTTTTCGAGCCACGGAATCGGGTTGACGCCGAAAAAGGAGAGCAGATAGTTGATGATGCCGAAGTTCTTGTTGTACATCAGCTTCCACGCAAGCCCCACCGCAGTGATGGACGTGACCATCGGCAGGAAATACGCCGTCTGGAATACCGCAGAAAAACGCAGCTTCTGATTCAGCAGATATGCGACGACCACGGCGATGCAGGTCGAAATCGGCACGACCAGAATCACATATTTGAGCGTGTTGCCGATGGCCTGCGAAAACTTGGGGTCGCTCAAAACCGTCTGATAATTGGCAAGCCCCCACTGATCGAAGCCGCGGGACAAATAGCTGTATCCCTCTTTGAAGGACATCAGCACGACGTTAATCACGGGATAGAGCGTAAAGACGGCGATACCGATTAAAAACGGCAGCAGATACAGAAACGGCTCGACACGGGCAAAAAAACTGCGGTCAACCAGATCCCGGTCAACGGGCTGCTTTTGCTTTTTCATCGGATTCTCTCCCCCGTTTCACGGTCAAAGAGGAATACGCCGCGCTTCTTGAGCGCAAGATGCACCTGATCGCCCGGCTTCAGCCCTTCCTCAGAGTCGATATACGCGCGGAAATCACATTCGCCCATGCGCAGATACGCCATCTCTTCCTTGCCCATCTGATATACGCGCGTCACCTCGCAGGCAATCGGGCCGTCGGCGTCGAGTACAAAGCTCTCCGAGCGCACGGACAGGTTGACTTTGCGGCCGTTTTCAACGCCCCTGCACATGTCCAGCGCCGCGTCGGCCTTCCCGTCCGCGGTCACGAAGCGGCCGTCCTGAATCGTGCCGGGGATGTTGTTGATCGGCGGATTGCCCAAGAAATCCGCGACAAACTGGTTGGCCGGTTCGTTATACAGGCGCTGCGGCAGATCGTTCTGCTGGAGAACGCCGGATTTCATCAGCACAATGCGGTCGGAAATGGAAAGCGCTTCCTCCTGATCGTGCGTGACGAAGATCGTGGTAACGCCGGTGCGCTGCTGAATCCGGCGGATTTCCTCTCGCATTTCAAGGCGCAGGCGCGCGTCAAGGTTGGAGAGCGGCTCATCCAGCAGGAGCAGACGCGGGTTCTTGACCAAGGCGCGGGCGATTGCGACGCGCTGCTGCTGACCGCCGGAAAGCTCGGACGGCTTGCGGTTCATCAGCATATCCACGTGAACCAGCTTGGCGATTTCGTTGGCGCGCTCGATGCGCTCGGCCTTCGGCACGCGCTGCGTTTCCAGCGGGAAACAGATGTTGCCCATGACCGTCATGTGCGGATAGAGCGCGTAATTCTGGAAGACGAGGCCGATGCCGCGCTTTTCCGGCGGCATGGACGTCACATCCTGATCGTCAAAGTAAATTTTGCCGCCGCTGACGGGCAGAATGCCCGAAAGCATGTTGAGCAGGGTGCTTTTGCCGCAGCCGGACGGGCCGAGCAGCGAAACCAGCTCGCCATCTTCCAAAGTTGCGCTGAATTCGCTGACGGCGGTAACGTCAGCAAAACGCTTTGTGATATGATCAAGAACAACGCGCATAGGTCATATCTCCCTTACAAATATAAATCAATGTAGCTTTTCTCTTATGGTTAAAGACCGGCGGCTTGTCAGCCTGCCGGATTCCCTCGGGCTTTATCAGGCTTTTTTCAGCAGCGTATCGAGGCATTTTCCGTCGATGTCTTCCATTTCGAAGCCGAAAATGCTGGCCATCGTCGGCGCTTCGTCCACGATGCGAGCCTGATCGATCACCGCGCCCTTTTCAAACGCGGGGCCGCAGGCGAAGAAGGTCGTCCGGTGGTCGCGCCACGGCAGGCCGCCGTGCGTTCCCGGCGAGGTCTTGTAATCGCCGCCGGGAACGGTCTGCGTAAACAGCGGCGCCGCCGGATCGTAACCGAAGGACATCGGCTCTTTTCCTTCGATGATGAAATCGAATGGACCGGTCAGGTGGAATTGCTCGCGCGCCTCTTCCTTGGTGAACACGTAGCCGATGTTGTATTTTCCGCTCTCCCTGATGTCGAGCAGCAGACGGTAAACACGTTCGCGCAGCGCTTCGTCGTTGGGGTCGCGCAGTTCAATCCAGCCGGAACCGCCGGTGGAGTGGCAGTATGCGTCAAACGCCTCGAGCTTTCCGTTTTCATCGAGCCTTTGCATACCGGCGTCTTGGAAAACCCGGTTGAAATTGATTACCTGCGCCACGTCGGTCTGGCCGTGGTCGCCCATCACAATGAAATTGGTGTTTTCAAAGTCGCCGTATCGACGGATGCTCTCCATCAAAACGCCCAGCTCGCGGTCGTGCTTTTCCAGTTGGAGCTTGGCCGTATCGCTGTCGACGCCAAGCTTGTGCCGCACGGAGTCCAAATCGCACATCTTGACAAACATCACGTCCGGCTGACCGTAATCGCGGATGATATCCGGCGCAACCGCGTTGGTGAAGTCATCCAGACTGCCGTTGAGCACCTTGTTGCAGCCGCAAAGCATGTATCCGTATTTCCAGAAATAACGATCGAGCACCTCCGGGCTGGAAACGCCTTCGTAAAACTGGCGCGGATTGTCGCCGCGATAGCCCATCGGCACGCACATCGGCAGGTTGATATCCACATCCGCCCCGGCGGAGACCGGCCAGTTCACCAGACAGGTGGAAAGCCCCCGCTCCTTGGCGTATTCAGCGAAGAATTTCTTTTGAACCAGCTTGCGGCTGATGTACCACGGCACCGGATGCACGCCGGCCTTCACCTGTTCGTTGTGCGGAATGCCATGCTTCTCCGGGTAGCATCCCGTCATAATTGACACATGGCACGGATAGGTAAACGACGGATAGACCGGCAGCATTTCGCGAACCAGCGCGCCGTTTTCGAGCATCCATCCAAAGTTTTTAAGCGTGCGCATATAGGCGACGTCGCTTTCGCAGAGCGCGTCGACCATGAACACAAAAAGTTTGGGCTTGCTCATCGTTTTTTCCTCCTTCGTTATTGCGGCTCTGAAACTCCTTGAGACCAGCGGTTATGCTCTCTTCCCCCTTAGGGGGGAGAGAACATAACGTTTCAAAGCGAAAAGTCGAAAAGTAAAGAAAAAAGGGCTGACGGACTGATGCCCGCCAGCCCCGAGAGGTTTCTGATTCGGCGTATTATTCCTGAAGCGCCGCGTTGGAGGTCGCAACGCACTCGGCCATCGCATCCTCAGCAGACATGCCGCCGGATACCGCGATGGCGGCGTCCTTCAGCGCGTTGCGGACAGCGTAGGAACCGGTGACGGTCGGCAGAGCGCCGGCAATGTCGAGATCAGCCTGCACAGCAACCAGAGACGGATCCATCGTCTCGGCGAAAGCGGCATACGCCTCGCCCGCCTGCGTCGTGCCATACGGAGACAGCGCGTTCATGGCCTGCGCCCATTCCGCGTTCACTTCCGGAGAGAGGAAGTACTTCACAAACAGATAGGTGCCCTTGTTCGCGTCCTCGTCCTTGTTGAAGACGATCGCGCCGCGGTTCCACGCCGGGTACCACTCAGCCTTGTCGCCGCGAACCATCGGCGCCACGGTGTACTCAAAGCCGTCCGGCTTGATGTACGGAACGCCCGCGCAGGAGCCGAGGTAGGAAGCCACCAGACCCGCGTTGAAGTCGTTGGACCAGTAATCGCCGGTCGGGTTGAGCGCAAAGTAACCGGCTTCAACATTGTCGCCGAACCACTTCAGCCAAGCCGTCGCGTCTTCGGTGTCAAACAGAACACTCTTGTTGGCCACGTCGATGTAGCCCGCGCCGGACTGCATCATCAGCGCCTGCATCATATCGGTCAGGGAGTCGGCGGCAAAGCCCGCGACGCCCTTCGCCTCATAGATCTTCTTGGAATTCTCGGCCAGCTCCTGCCAAGTGGTCGGAGCGGTCAGACCCAGCTCGTCGTAGATGGTCTTGTTGATGAAGAAGATCGGGCCGGTGGTGACCGCCGGAAGCGCATACATGCCGCCGTCGGAGAAGCCGACCGTCTCGGCCTTGATGGATTCCGGCAGGCTGTTGTACACGTCCGCCATGCCGATTTCCTCGTCGAAGACATACTTGCTCAGATCGACAACGAGGCCGTCCTTCACATAATCCGCAGCGGTGGACGCATAGTTGATGATCATGTTCGGGCCAACGCCGTTCGCGACGGCATTGTAAACGGTGTCGAGGAAGCCGGAATAAGCCTGAGACTCAACGACCACCTCGTAATCGCTCTGGCTCGCGTTGAAGTCAGCGGCGAACTTTTCCAGCGCGGCCTGCTGGGCGTCGGTAAAGGTGTGCCAAATGGTAACCTGGGTCGCAGCGTTTGCGCTCGCGCAGAAAGCGAAGAGCATGACGGCTGCCGCCATCAAAGCGACAAATTTCCTCATTGTGATTTCTCCTCCTGAAGAATGTCTTTATTTGGTTAAGCGCCCGATTGCGCTTACTCCCTGTTTTCGGTGCGACGCTGATTGTATTTGGGGCCGAGCGCAGCGTATCGTCTCGTGATCCACCGGCAAACGCCGTCCAGCCCCGGATAGATCATTCTTTCGGAAATATTGATATAATCCAGCTTATCGCGGATTTCCAGCTTGGTTTCCTTCGGAATGACGATCTTGCGGCACGGAATATGCTGCGTCTTCAAAATATCCGACAGCAGAACCGACGGGTCGGAAACGACGGAAAACAGCGCATATTGGTTCGCGATGCGGTCGATCATCGACGACGGCTCAAAGAAAATGGCATACGGCTTGTCGGAAAGCTCCCGCATCTTATCAAAATCCGGGATCACTTTTTCGAGCATCCCCACGGTGAAAATGTTGCTTCCCGTATCGGCGAGCTTGCGCACGAGCGGCGCAGGCATGAATTTGCGGAAATCCGTCACATCCAGACACCAGATCACGCCGTCGCGGTCATAGCAGCTCGTGTCCTCCGTGGCGAAATGCGCGGCGACGAGCGGCGAATATGTCCAGTCGAGCAGGCGCGTCGGCAGACCGTGGTGCTGCGCGACCGGCAGCAGCTTCCAAAACCCGGAATACTCGGCCAGCTCCGCATAGCCGTACTTCCGAAAGCTGCGAAAAACCTGCGTTTCAAGCGATAAATCGTGGCCGCATACGCGGTTCAGCGACGGAATTAAATCCCAGCTCTGCTCCGCCATGCCGCGATAGATGCGATTGTCGCGGTAGCGCATGATTTTATCGTCCCAAACATCGTCGAACACAACGCGCTGAAGCTCGTCCCAGTTGTGAATGATGATTTCCTGCATCCGTATCCCCCGTCGTCCACATGTCTCTCATTTCATAATTCACGTTCGTCGGCCCGTTTTCCTGCCGGACGTTTGAACAATTTTTATCAAATGCATGTAAAATAAAGCGCGTTTGAACCCTTTCGGGCTTTCCATCCATCAAATATAGCGCATTTTCACTTACATTTCAAGTCTATTGAACAAGTGTCTTTCTTTTTGTTTCGATTTAAGGTATAATAGGCTCACACAAAGGGATTGGGTCTTGTTCACGCGATTTTATAACGGCAGGAGGATTTGACGATGAGCCGATTGGGTGATTTGATTTTACTGGAGCGCACACGCCAGAAACTGACCCGCAAGCAGGTGGCCAGAAAGTGCGGCGTTTCGGAAGGATATATCAAGGACGTGGAGGAAGGCCGCCGCATCATTCAGGATGATCAGGCGCGCCGTATCCTCAAAACGCTGGGGACAAGTCAGCGAAACGAAGCGGAATTCTCGCTGGATGAAATTGCGGCGACGGTCGATTTGGGCACGTTAGCCCCCGCCAAGCCCGCGCCCCAGAAGGCGGAAGCGCCGAAGCCTGCGCCGAAACCGGCCAGCGCCGAGGAACAGAGCGGCATTTGGCTCGACGCGCTGAGCAGCGTTTTGCAGCCCGTGCCGATTATGAACGCCGGCTTTGTCCAAATCGGCCGCCGCATGCTGCCGATTCAGGATGGCAAAATCGAAGGCGCAAAGCCGGAGCGCGTGCTCTATTTCCAAGCGCCGGATGATTCCATGCGCGCAATGCGCATTGAAAAGGGCGATCTTGTGCTCGTCGTGCCGCAGGCGCTGCCGGTAGATGGCGCGATCATGCTGGTGGAATACGGCGCGCATCGCTGTCTGCGCCGCATCCGCCTGCTGGGCGATTCGAAAATTCTGCTGCAAAGCGGCGACCGCGATCTGGATGCTCAGGCCATGCACATCAGCGAAATCAAGCTGGTGGGGCGCGCCGTCCGCATCGAAATCACGCTGTAAGTCTTGATGAAGGGGAGTTTCGGGAAAACCGAGGCTCCTTTTCGTCTTCTTCTGCATAACGAGGAGCTTTTGATCGTTGCAATGAATGATTTTCCCTTTTCCTTTCCCCTGCCGGATCACGACGTTCAGCGCCTGCGCGCCAGAATATTGGCGACGCTCTGCGCGGCTGACGAGGGTTTTTGCGCAATCCCCGTCGCCTCCATTCGGAGACAAACGCTGGCGCAGATGCTCGATCTCTATGACAGCCTGTTCTTTTCCGGCTTTCTTGGCTGCGCCTACGGCGAGATCGACGTGACGCTCTCCCAGCGGCTGACCAGCTCGGCGGGCAAATTTATGTATGTGCGCGGCGGCGCGTCTCGTTTGTCACAGGCGGAAATCCGCATGTCCGGCGATTTTCTGTTCAGGTTGAGCGAAGGGCCGTTTCTGCTCAACGGTCTGTCCGTCGCAACGCCGCAGGAGGCTTTTCTCGTCGTCTTTGAACACGAGCTTTGCCACGCGGCGGAAAACGCGCTCTTCGGTTCAACCGGCCATTCTTCCCGCTTTCTCTCGCTCGCCCACGGGCTGTTTGGCCACAACGATACGCGCCACAGCCTTCCGACGCGCATGCAGGAGGCCGCTTCGGAAGGGCTTTCCCCCGGCATGCGGGTTTGCTTTTGCTATCAGGGCAGCGTGTTGCGCGGAATCGTCACCTATATCGGAAAAACGGCGACGGTTATGGTCGAAGATCGAAGCGGCGCATACCGCGATCGGCAGGGACGGCGCTACAGCAAATACCGCGTCCCGCTCGAGCATTTGACAGTCAGTCTTGAAAAATAGAGAAAATCGTGCATTGTGCATCGAAAATATGGAAATATTCTTTCATTTTTACTATTTACTGACTTTCTTTGACCATGGTATAATGACGCCGTCGAAAGACAGAAGATCAATGCTTCAAGGGGCGCAATCCAACCGCCCCTGAATATAAAGGAGGATGATTTGGATGGATACGAACCGCTTCACCCAAAAATCCCTGGAGGCCCTGCAGGCCGCTCAGCAGCTTGCGCAAAGCTACGGCAACGCGCAGGTTGAACAGGTTCATTTGCTCGATGCCCTGCTCAGTCAGGAAAACGGCTTGATCGGCCAGTTGATGGGCAAATTGGGGCTTAACGTTCAGCAGGTGCGGACGGCCTGCGAAAGCGCCGTCAACCGCCTGCCGAAGATTTCCGGCAGCAATCAGCAGCCGTATGTGACCGCCTCGCTTTCTCAGGCGCTCACGGAGGCCGAAAACCAGATGAAGCAAATGCGCGACGAGTATATTTCCGTCGAGCACCTCTTCCTCGGTCTGCTTGAAAAAGCGGACAGCACGATTCGCCCGCTGTTTGCTTCGCTGGATATCACCAAGCCGAAATTTCTGGAGGCGCTGCAGGCCGTTCGCGGCAGCGCGCGCGTGACCAGCGAAGATCCGGAATCGACGTATGACGCGCTGAAAAAATACGGTCAGGATCTGGTCGAGCTTGCCCGTCAAAACAAGCTCGATCCGGTGATCGGCCGCGATACCGAAATCCGCAACGCCATCCGTATTCTTTCCCGCAAATCGAAAAACAACCCGGTGCTGATCGGCGAACCGGGCGTCGGCAAAACGGCCATCGCCGAGGGGCTTGCGCAGCGCATTGTTCGCGGCGACGTGCCGGACAGCCTGAAAAACCGCACCATCTTCTCTCTGGATATGGGCGCGCTGATTGCCGGCGCAAAATTCCGCGGCGAGTTTGAGGAGCGCTTGAAAGCCGTTCTGAACGACATCAAGGCCAGCGACGGCCGCATCATCCTGTTCATCGACGAGCTGCATACCATTGTGGGCGCGGGCAAAACCGAGGGCAGCATGGATGCGGGCAACCTGCTCAAGCCGATGCTGGCGCGCGGCGAGCTGCATTGCATCGGCG